>OGDF01004066.1_pt1 | contig 17082 bp, 16 predicted proteins | sample 1570141 | NCBI WGS metagenome assembly OGDF01 (sample SAMEA4370581, study PRJEB24528) | human gut metagenome | reverse complement strand
GCGAACGAGCAGCAACGGGTGATGGCCGCCTAGGCGGCCATCACCCGTTGTCCCCGAAAGGCAATTTTACACACTAATCCGGACTTGACTCACAAAGCCGGTTAGTGCTTCTTCTGGAGAGAGAATAATTTCCCGTCCTACATACGCTGTACCCTTCTGCTTTGAATTATTGATTCGCAAAAGCTGTAAAGACCATGTTGAACACTTTGGCAGAGACTCGAATATGGATTTCACTTTCTCGATAGACATCTCACACTATCCTTATTGATAGGCTGTTAGGCGAAAATTCTGAGCATCCCCAAAACGAATAAAAATTGCCCCCTCCTGTCCTGGGGTACCGGGACTAGATGGGGGCTAGAACAATGATGCAGTTGAGTGTGACTTACGTAACAGGGGGTCCTTTCGTCAGTCCATGTGCTTTTTCGTCTCTTCGTTTGCCGTGGCGACGGCTTTTCCCAAACCGTTGTCAGCAAAAGCCTCGAGAACGAGTATGCCGCTTTCCATGGCTTCAAGCCAGTTTTCGCAATCAGTCCCTTGGGGGCGGCCAAGTACCCAGTTGATTACATCGCCTTTCTGGACGGGACGTCCGATGCCGAGACGGAGTCTGTAGAAATTAGGGGTGCCGAGCTGCTGAGTAATGGATTTCAGGCCGTTGTGTCCGGCATTGCCTCCGCCAAACTTGAAACGCAGTGATCCCGGAGGCAGGTCAAGTTCGTCGTGAACCACGATGAGCGACTGGGGATCGATGCGATGCCAGGCCAGGAGCGGCTGCACGCAGTTTCCGGAAAGATTCATGAAGGTGAGAGGTTTGGCCACAAGCCAGGTTCCACCCAGCGAATCCAGTTTTACGCGCCAGAGATCGCAGGTGAAGCGCCCTCCATTCTGCGCGGTCACGGTTCCTTCTTCCTCTGCGAGCTTTAAGAGTCTGTCGACAAAGAGAAATCCCGTGTTGTGCCTGGTGCCGTCATATTTTGTTCCGGGATTTCCCAGTCCCACGATCGCGCCCCGGTAATCCATGGCAGATGCGCTCCTTTTTATGAACACCTGCGGAAGCCTCGCTTCCGGTGTCCTTCGGATAAAAGGGAAGAAAACATGAAAAAAGCCGGCATCCGATAAAAAGATGCCGGCCTTTGAATATCTTGCGGAAAGGCGGTTACTTGCCAGCCTTGTTGTCGGCGGCAGCGGCATCGCCTTCGGCGGCACCGGCCTTGGCATCCGCGCCGGCGGCAGCGGAAGCGGCAGCAGAGGCAGCGGAAGCAGCAGCGGACTGAGCTTCAGCGGCAGCCTGGGCAGCATCGAATTCAGCCACTTCCTTGGTCTTCTCGAGCACGGCCACGACAGTGTAGTTGTTGTCGAACACGGCACGGGAACCGGCGGGCATCTGAATCTTGTCGATGGAGAGGCTCTGGTTCATATCAATGTCGGTGACATCGATGGAAATCTTGTGGGGCATATCCAGAGGCTTGGCAGCAACGGAAATGGTTTCCACATAGGTTTCGAGGAAGCCGCCGAGCTTGACGCCCTTGGCCGTGCCGGTGAATTCGACAGGCACGTCAACAGTGATTTCCTGATCGAGATCGACACCGTAGTAGTCGATATGGGTGAAGCGCTTCTTGTATGGATGCTTCTGCACGTCCCAGAAGAAGCAGGGGTAGGTGGTCTTCCTGCCGTTGTCGTCAATCTCAAGATTGAAAACGGTGGTGTTGCCGATTTCAAAGTAGAGCTGTTCGAGAGGCAGAGAGGGAACCTGCACATTGATGTTTTCGCCCTTGCGGTTGTAGAAGACGCCGGGAACAAGGGACTGCGCACGCAGACGGTGAGCGACGCCTTTACCGGCGCCTTCTCTCTTCTGGGCACAGAGGGTTTTTTCGATAGCCATAATATTTACTCCTTAAGCGCCGCAGGGCGCGAAGATGAATTGTACAGGAGGTTTGCCTTTTCCGCGGTACGCGGAACTAGACAAAAAGAACGCTGACGGAAGAGCCGGTATGAATGTTGGAAATGGCCTTTCCGAGGAGTGAGCCTACGCCTACGACATGGAGCTTGGAGCAGCGTTCCTTTTTCTCTCCCAGAGGAATGGTGTCCGTAACGAAGACCGCATTGAGGGATTCAGTGGCATTGATGCGGTCAATGGCCGGACCGGAGAGAACGGCGTGGGTGGCGCAGGCGATAATTTTTGTGGCGCCATTTTCGAGCAGGACTTCAGAAGCCGCGCACAGCGTGCCTGCCGTGTCGATCATGTCGTCAACAATGATGGCCGTTTTACCTTTGACATCGCCGATGACATGCATGGCCTGAGCCTGATTGGGCTTGTCGCGGCGCTTGTCCACGATGGCGAGGGGAGCGCTGAGACGCTTCGCGTAGGAGCGGGCGCGTTCCACGCCGCCGGCATCGGGAGAAACGATGACCGGATCGCCTTCCATGGCTTCACGCAGGGGGTCGAGCATGACAGGCGTGGCGAAAAGGTTATCAACGGGGCAGTTGAAGAAGCCCTGAATCTGTCCGGCGTGGAGGTCAATGGTGACAAGGCGCTGGGCACCGGCAACCGTGATGCAGTCGGCAACCAGTTTGGCGCTGATGGGAGCCCTCGGGCTCACCTTGCGGTCCTGGCGGGCATATCCGTAATACGGCACGACGGCGGTGATGCGGCCGGCCGAGGCACGCTTCAGGGCATCGCACATGAGGCAGAGCTGAATGAGGTTGCGGTTTACATCCGGAGGACACGTGGGCTGCACAACGAAGACATCGTCGCCGCGGACATTGGCTCCAATTTCGACGCGAAGTTCGCCATCACTGAAAGTGGTGGCCAGTGTCTGGGTTAACTGACAGCCAAGGTGATCACAAATGGCCTTGGCCAGTTCAGGATTCGAAGTTCCTGTGACAATCTTTAAGTCGTTCATCATGCTGCTCTGCCTTGCCCCGCCCGGTGGTGAAAAGCTCAGGGGTTATGGCTGGGATGGAAGGAATTGAACCTTCGAATAACGGAGCCAAAACCCGTTGCCTTGACCGCTTGGCTACATCCCAGTACGAATATGCAAATGGTGTACGGGCCAGTTTGTGGAAAGCTCTCTTTCGGCACTGCGCGCAACCGCCGCGTCGGAGAAAATTCCGAAGATGCTGGAACCGCTTCCGCTCATGGAGGCTGCTGCCGCGCCAAGTTCAAGCAGCGAACGCTTAATATCTGCTAATTCCGGGTACCGGGGAAATACTGCGGTTTCGAGATCGTTCACGAACGCGTTGCCTGGAGTACACAATAGACTGACTCCCTTATCTTCTTCGTGAGTCGTTGTCAAGGCTGCCGGCACCGTTTGTGCAGGGGACGCAGGCTTCGGGGAAAAGCCTGGAACCAGCCCGTCAAAAGCCTTGTAGGCCCATGGAGTGGAAACCCGGATATCAGGCGTAACGAGGAGAAGTTCACTGCCGGGGAGGGAAACAGGGCAGGGCGTGATTCTGTCGCCGATGCCGGTTACCCGCATCGGCGTCCGGTTCAGGAAGAAGGGGACATCGGCTCCCACCCCGCAGGCCATGACTGCCATTTCCCCATCGCTCACACTCACCCCACCGCTTTGTCTTTCCAGCCAGTCTCTGAGGAAGAGCAGCAGAACGGCCGCATCGGAGCTCCCGCCTCCGAGCCCCGCTCCCCAGGGAATTCCCTTTACCAGACGGACGCGAAGGCCGGGCGCTTTCCCGGTGTGTTTTCTGAAAACTTCCCAGGCCTTTGTCAGCGTATTGTTCCGGATATCAATTCCCTGCTCAGCGCACTCCACGCGTATTGCTTCATCGGCCGTCTCCCGGATGAAAAGCTCATCATGAGGTTCGTCAAGAGGGAAGAAGAGCGAATCGATAAGATGGAATCCGTCAGCCCGCCGTCCTGTGATGGTAAGGCCTATATTGATCTTACAGCCCGCGGTGAACCTGATTTCTTCCGTATTTCCGGAGGAGGAGATGCGCGCGTTCACGTGTCCGTGTCCCTTCTTCAGGCGCCCATGGCCGGCTAAAGTGTTTCGACAGTGAAATGATCGTTTGTGTAGACGCAGATTTCGCTCGCGATCTGCATGGAATCGCGCGCGATGGTTTCCGCGTCGAGGTCCGAGTGGCGCAGAAGAGCTCTGGCCGCAGCCAAGGCATAGGGACCGCCTGAACCGATGGCCGCTACGTTATCATCCGGTTCAATGACGTCGCCCGTGCCGGAAAGCAGGAGAATGTGTTCCCTGTCGGCCAGAAGAAGCATGGCTTCCAGTTTCTGAAGGTATTTGTCCCTGCGCCACTGTTTGGTGAGTTCCACAGCGGCCCGGGTCAGGTTGCCGTGGTACTCCTTCAGTTTGGCCTCGAAAAGTTCGAAGAGGGTGAAGGCGTCGGCCGTGGTTCCGGCAAAGCCTGCCAGAATGTTCCCGTCTCCCACGCGGCGGATTTTGCGCGCCGTGTGCTTCATGATCATGGTCTGGCCGAGGGTAACCTGACCATCGCCGGCCATCGCCACATGCCCGTTCTTCTTAATGGCCAGAATGGTTGTGGCATGCATGTCCATGGGGCTGTTTACATCTTTTTCCATATTTCTACGCGTTCCTTATAAATGGTGGAAAGTTTCTGAAAATCGCCGGGAGCTGAGGAAGAAAGGCCTTTGGCTCTGTCATAATAGCGTTCGGCGAGTTCCTTTCTTTGGGCGTACAGAGCGGCGTACGTCATATGGATGTACGCGAGCGCCTGTCTGCCGGTGCCGCCGTAGCTCCGCGCGAGTGCCTCGTGAACGTCGGATTCCTCAGGTACGTAGCGCAGGACATCGCGGAACTGGGCCTGGGCTTCGCTGTGCCTGCCGCTGTCATCAAGCAGGCGGGCAAGGAAAAAGCGGGCCATGAAATCTCTGGGATCGATACCCGTCGCCCGGGAGAGAAGCTGATTGGATTTCTGCGAATCCCCTTTGCGGTATTCGAATATCCCGGCTTCCCTGAGGACAAGCGGATCCGAAGGTGCTGCGGCGACCGCGGCGGAAAAGGCTTTTTCCGCTTCGACAACGTTGTTCTGCCGCGAGTAAACCATCCCCCTGCCCATGAGCGACAGCGCATCCGAGCCACGGAAACGCTGCAGGGCTGCCTGCGCGTCCCCGTAACGGCCCCAGAGGAGAACCTGCATGCGCTGGAAGCGTCTGTTGTCGAAGGATTTGTTCTGAATGGAAAGCGGCATCGTCTTTATACGGGCCGTGATTCCCGTAATACGATCCCCAATGTCCGGGTGAGTGGAAAGATACGTAGGAACGTGGGTTCCGCTCATCCAGCTTTTCTGACGGAGGATTTTAAATCCGTTCACGAGTCCCACCGGCGGGTAGCCTGCCTTGATGAGATACTGCATGCCGATCTGGTCGGCTTCTGTTTCATCGGCTCGGCTGTAGCTCAGCAGCGCCGACTGTCCGGCTCCGAAGGAGGCAGCAGCGGCCGCGCCGCCGGCGCCCGCGGCCACGCCGGCTATGGCGAGCAGCAGGGAGCCCAGGGTAATCATCTGCGCTTTTTCAATGCGGCTGGCCACGTGACGCTGGGTCACGTGAGCCAGTTCGTGACAGAGCACGCCGGCCACCTGATCCTCGCTCGTGAAGTTCATGAGCAGCCCGGTGAATACGTAGACGTACCCGCCGGGAACGGCGAAGGCGTTCATGGCGTTGTGCAGAATGACAGCCGAATGGAAATTGAAGGGCTGCGGTGGAATGGAGGAGGCAATGCGCTCCACAAGATAGCGCACGTATTCGCTCACTTCGGGATCCTGCACGATGGGCAGGTTGGAGCGGATCATGACGTCAAACTTGTGTCCCATTTCCTTTTCGTCTTTTAGGGAGACGCCGCCAAAGAAAAACGCCTGCGCGGGAGCCTGCCAGAGGGCGGAAAGAGTGAAGACAAAGAGAGTGATGCTCGCAGCAAGGCGGAACAGGCGTGAGATTTTTTTCGGGGCCATGCTAAACCTTACCTCTGAAAGAAGAGTTTTTGAAACGTTCCCCGCCGGGAATAGCCCCGGAGAGGAACGTCATTTCCAGAATTTACGCGAGATCCCAGACCTGTCCTTCGGGAGTGTCACGGACTTCAACGCCGAGGGCGGCAATCTGGGCACGGATTTCGTCAGAGCGCTGGAAATCTTTATTTTTGCGGGCCTCGAGACGCTGGGCCAGAAGATCTTCAACCTTCTCAGCGTCGATATGGAGGACCTCACAGCGCCGGGTGCGCAGCTTCAGAAGAAACGTTTCCGGATCTTCGCCGAAGAGGCCCGTGATGCCGGCGACGCGGCCAAGCCGTTCCCTGTAGGACGTAAGGATTTCCTTTGTCCCTTCGGAGGCTCTGAGAGTCTTGTCATCGAGCAGGCGGTTCACGATGCGGGTCATGGAAAAAACATGTCCCAGGGCCTGGGCGGTATTCAGATCGTCGTCAAGAGCGCTGATGAAAGCATCTTCCAGACCGTCCCATTCCTTTTTGAGATCTTCAGGAAGCGCGGTTTTTTTCCACTTGGCGCGCATAAGCGCTTTTTCCGCCTCGCGCATGCTCTGATACACGCGGGAAAGGGCGCGCTCCGCGTCGTCCATACCTTCGCTAGTGAAATCAATGGGGGAGCGGTAATGCTTGCTGAGCAGAAAATACCGGAGCACTTCGGGGAGCCACGTCTTGAGAATGTCCCGGATCGTCTTGAAGTTGCCAAGGCTCTTGGACATCTTTTCAGAGTTGATCTGCACGAAGGCGTTGTGCATCCAGTATTTGGCAAGCTGACAGTGACAGCTCGCTTCTGTCTGAGCGATTTCGTTTTCGTGGTGGGGGAAGACAAGATCCATGCCGCCGCCGTGGATGTCCAGGGGAAGGTATGGTTTGGACATGGCCGAGCACTCGATGTGCCAGCCGGGACGTCCCTTTCCCCAGGGGCTTTCCCAGTACGGTTCACCCGGCTTAGCTGCTTTCCAGATGGCAAAGTCGAGCGGATCCCTTTTCTCCTCTCCGGGAGCGACACGCGCGCCGGAAAGCATATCATCGATATCCCTGTGTGAGAGCTTGCCGTAGGCCGGGAAAGCCCGCACGCTGAAATATACGTCACCGGAAGGAGTCGCGTAGGCGGTTCCCTGGTCAACGAGAGTCTGACAGATGCTGATGATATTCTGAATGTTTTCTGTTGCCCTTGGCTCAAAGTCCGCGCGCTGTATGCCGAGCGCGTCCATGTCTTCATGGAACGCTTTGATGTACGTCTCGGCGATTTCCTTCCAGTCCTTGTTTTCGGTGTTGGCGCGCCGGATAATCTTGTCGTCCACGTCCGTGAAGTTGCGCACGAAGGTTACGTCAAGTCCCTTGCTGCGCAGAAAGCGGACGAGGACATCAAAGACGAGCGCGGAGCGCGCATGCCCGATATGGCAGAGGTCATAGACGGTGACACCGCAGACGTACATGTGAACCTTTCCCGGGCGGATAGGGATGAACTCTTCCTTGCTTCGGGACGCTGTATTGAAAATCTGCATGAAATATCCTTCGTGGATGCTGCAAGAGCGTTTTTGCGAAAAACCGGGCTCTCTCTGGAGAAGAGGGAGCCTTGGGTGAAGAAAAAATGAGGGGCTGTGTTAGCAGGGGATTTTGTCGATACGGCGCTTATGGCGTCCGCCTTCAAAATCTGTGGTCAGAAACGCTTCAACGATGGCTTTGGCGAGTTCAACGCCGGTCATGCGCGCGCCGAGGCAGAGAATGTTGGCATCGTTATGCCTGCGGGCAAACTTTGCGTGAAGTTCTGTTGTGCAGAGGGCTGCGCGTATGCCCTTGTGATGGTTGGCTGCCATGGACATGCCAATGCCTGTTCCGCAGAGCAGGATGCCCGTTCCATTTTCTTTTTCCACAGCCTGGGCGACATCGTGGGCTATGTCGGGGTAATCGCAGCTTTCCGGAGTGTAGGTGCCATGATCCGTAACAGTCAGGCCGCGCTCCTCGAGCTGACGGATAATGATATTCTTGAGATCCAGAGCCGCGTGATCACAGCCGATATGAATATTCTGAGCCATGTTGTTCTCCGCTTTGTGCGTAAAAGAGTGAGAAAAAGCTAATCAGCCTGCTGGAAACGTTCCAGAGGAAGAAGTTCCGTTCCTTCGGGGATCTGGATTTTCATCTGGTTCTCGCCAAAGGACGACGTCCGATCCCGCTCCTTGACAATGACGATGCCCTTTCCTCCTTTGTTGTTGGAAAGGTCAAGCCTGTGAAGGAGGCCTGTGTCGTCGGGGGTGAAAAGAAGCTTCCAGCTGCCATCCGTCCAGGCAGCTGGGCGTGCGTCCGGCCCGAGGGTAAGTTCGCCACCGGCTCCCGCATTGAGAGTGTAAATGATGCTGTCTCCCTGCTGCGCGGCCCTGACGAATTCTTTGCCGAACACATCTGTGTAGCGGCCGTTGAGCAGAGCTTCCAGGCTGAAGAGGTCAAAGGGAAGGGGCACGCCGACTTTCAGGAGAGGACTGCTGGCACCCTCATGAAAGTAGGCTTTGCGCTGCATTGGCGTATAAATGAAAAAGTGATTGTCCTTCTGGGCGATGTTCGCCACAACGGCGCCAACGCCGGCCAGCACATCAAGCCGGAGTGTTTTGTCCCCGTTGCCCCAGATAAGGGCTGTGACACGCCGGGTGTCCCCTTCCTTTCCGAACCGCATGCTCAGGGAATCCCTGAACGGAGCGGCTTTGATATTGCTCTGCTGTGTAAAAGCCTGCCAGCGGTTTTGTGCGGCTGCCGGATCGGCCGGCTGAAGTGTTTTGCCCGCGCAGGAACAGAGCAGAAGGGAGAGGATGACCACGGCCAGAAGATGAATTTTTTTCATGATGGATATCTTTTTTCGGGCCAGGCCCGTTTGAGGTGCAGAAAAGAGACTCTGCGGATACCTCTGAAGTTGTCCGGATGTTCTGCTATTTCGCCTGAATGGCTTCAAGCTTTCTGCGAATTTCGTCCGCGTTGGGAGGATTCCCCCGGAGTGCTTTCTTATAGCCGTTTTTCGCTTCGGATTTCATGTTTTTTGCCAGTGCGATATCGCCGTAGTGTTCCCAGATTGTGGAATCGTCCGAGGAATCGAGCTGACAGGCTTCCCTGATAAAATTCCATGCCTGATCAAGATGACCGGCACGGTGGTGCGCCCAGGCAAGGGAATCAAGGATATAGAACTGGCGGGGGGCAAGAGAGTTCGCTTTTGTGAGAAGCGTGATGGCTCTTTCAATATCCCTGTTTTCCTCAGCCAGAGTGTACCCCACATAGTTCAGAGCCTGATAATTGTCCGGTTCCTTCCTGAGAATGGACTCCATGACCTCAAGAGCTTCCTTCCTGTTGCCGTTGTCGGAATAGAGGTTCCCGAGGAGGAAGGCCATTTCTGTGGAATCCGGCCACCGGGCGACTCCTTCCCTGGCAGTCTGGATAGCTTCTTTAAGATGTCCTGACCGCGCGAGAAGCCGGGCATCCAGACTCACAAAATCAGGAATATTGGGGTACTTTGCGATCCCCGATTTTACAGTGGCGAAAGCGTCTTCCATTCTCCCGGCCTCGGCCTGAAGCTGTGCCTTCAGGAGAAATTTGCGCTGCGCTGCCCCGCTCGTATCTTTAATGTTATCAAGCCATCTGAGAGCGGCTTTGAGATCATGACGCTGTTCGTATGTCAGATCAGCCAGGAAGAGATAAACCTCGTCAGGAGCTCCAGGCCGTGAAGAGATATCCTTCAGGATGGATTCTGCCTGGAGGTAGTGCCTGGATTCGCTGAACAGGGAGGCAGCCGTCATTTTAAAGTACGTATCATCCGGACCGTTCCTGAAATATTCCATGGCCTTTTCCGGTTGTCCCATCTTTAAGGAAAGGCTGATGAGGCGCAGGGAAATGTCTTTGCCGGAGTAGTTCATATTCAGAAGCTGCTCGTAGGCATGCCTCGCTTCTTTGTAGTTTTCGTGCTTTTCGCAGACAAAGGCGAGTTCTGAAAGGGCTTCCCCGAAATCAGGAAGTTCTTTTACAGCAAGACGCAGGTGCTTAAGGGCTTCATCGTCACGGCCAAGAGCGAGCAGGGCTTTGGCCTGGTAATACTCGACGAGTCCGGAGCGGTCCTTTTTCGGGACGGACGCGAAGGTTTTGAGAGCTTCAGCCGTGTTCTTTGCCTTGAACTGCGTGATGCCTTTCTGGATAATCACAGCGGAATTATCCGGATTCTTCGCGAGAAACGCGTTGAGCGTTTCCATGGCTTCGTTACTGAAGTTGTGCTCGCTCAGGGCTTCTGTGAAGGCAAGCAGAAGGGGGACGCTGTCCGGACAGGCTTTGCGTGCGTAGCGGAGGAAGGGGATGGCGTTGACCGATTTGCGATCCAGATACCAGAGAGCGCACTCAAGCCACAGATTTTCAGGAAGAGCGTTCTCCCCCGTTACGTTAGAAAGCTCTTCCGCGGCAGCGATGCCGGCTTCTTCGTGGCCGGTGGATACCGCCTGCAGCATGGTCAGATAGGCTGCCATTGTTCTGGCTTCAGGAGACAGTACATCGCGTTTCGGCTGGACTTCTATCCCCTGCAGCATTCTGCCAGCGGGGAAATCACCGCCGTTGTCTGCGACAGACCAGGCAAAGCTATCTGTTTTTGCCGGCGTTCCAGTACCTGCGGCGGGGGCTCCAAACCCGTGTGCCGTTCCGGCGTAGCCTGAAAACAGGACTGCCTGCAGCAGGCAGGAAGAAATCAGAAGGAGAGAGCTTTGCTTTTTCATGGTTTTATCCATGTGTCAGAGAAATCTTTGATATCGGAGGAAAGGTGTTTCTTGATTTTTTCGAGCAGACGGATTTCAAGCTGGCGGACACGTTCCCTTGTGACATTGAAGTGTTCTCCAATCTTACGGAGAGTCTCGGGGTTTTCGGTCAGGAGACGGTGATTGAGAATATATATTTCCTTTTCGTTGAGCTGAGGGAGAATGGCTTTGAGCTTTTCCCTCAGGATGTCGGAAATTTCCGAGGATGCGATACTGTCCTCGACTCCGGGACCGAGAGCGGGAAGGAAGTCCATCCGTGTTGCCGAGTCTGAATCATCTCCGACAGGGACATTCAGGGAAACATCGCCTGAGGACATGCGCTGATCCATTTCCTGGATATCGCTTTTGCTGACACCGAGTCTTTTTGAAAGCATTTCGGCATCAGGATCAAAACCTTCGGCGATGAGTTTCTGACGTTCGCGGGACAGATTGAAGAAAAGCCGGCGCTGAACCTGTGTGGTGCCTATTTTGACCATCCTGAAGTTATCCATAATGAATTTCAGGATGTACGCCTTGATCCAGAAAGACGCGTAATACGAGAATTTGATCCCCTTGTCGGGGTCGAATTTGTAGAGCGCGTGCATAAGGCCGACATTGCCTTCCTGCACGAGATCGAGAACATTCTGCATCCAGCGCCTCTGAAAATCGACGGCGATTTTGACTACGAGGCGCAGGTGTGAGGAAATGAGGCGGAAAGCGGCTTTTTTGTCTCTCGTATCCCGGAATTTGACAGCCAGCTCGTGCTCTTCCTCGGGTTTGAGGAGGGGAAAGTGGCTTATTTCCCTGACATAGAGCTGAAAGCTGTCTCTTGTGGAAGGGAGGCGGCTGTGAGAAGGAGCTGGTAAAATATCCTCAGCAGAGTCATGGGCTTCAAGCCCTATGGGCTCTTCTCCATCTCTGTCTGTTTCTTCTACCTCAGGAGAGAGAACGTCATCAGTCTGCTCTTCGTCTCCGAGATCCTCGCTGGCTATTTCCTCTACTTCAGCGAGTTCGCTCGCAGGTTCTTCTTTTTCGGTGTCCTTCTGTACGGCGCCATCCTTGAGCTCTTCAGCTTCAGCATCACGGCTGTTGCTCTTCGTACGGCGCCTCGCGGCTGAACGTTTCCTGCGGATGCGTATAGTACTGTCAGCAACAGTATCCGCAGTTTCCTTTTCCTCCGTTTCCTCAGAAGGAATGACGTCAGGGGTGACACATACGTTCTGGCTTATGCCCTTTGCTTCTCCAGCTTCCTGCGTGCCCGTTTGTGTGGAATCCCCTGCCTGGAGAGAATGGCGGGACTCCGGTATGAGGCTTTCAGGGGCTGCTTCTTTACTCATATTGGTGCGTGTCACGAAATATTTCCTTCCGGGGTGCCCCGGCCTGATGTCTATTATTATAAGGATGCGTTTTGCTGTTTTCTGTCCTGTGTCTTGCCCTAAGGGTTATCAAGTATGTACTGAGCGTGTCTTTGTCAAATAGGATGCCATGCCGTGGGAGATGACGTTGTGCACTGACGATAGCAGCGCTGCGCCTGCAGGAAGGTTGGGTTCTTGAGAAAGAGAAATAACTAAGGTATGCTGAACATCTCAAAAAAAATAGAAAGGAGTCCTTCCGAAAGGGGAAAGGGGCTTCAAATCAGTTTTTACATCGGGAGGTCGTGCGGGGGATGCCGGAGGGCATCTTCTGCCTAAAACATATGAAGAAGTTTCTGCTCGCTGTACTGCTGGTACTGATCGTCCTGCCCGCAGCTTACTGCTTCGCTGCCAGCAACAACGTTGTGTCCACTCTTGATAAGGCCGGACTAGAAAATGTGATTCGTTCGAACAAAGGCAAGCCGGTGATCGTCAACTTTTTTGCCACCTGGTGCCCCCCGTGCCGGGGAGAAATTCCCCTTCTTGTCAAAATGCAGGCAAAGTACGGAAACAAAGTCGCTTTTATCGGCCTCTCCGTGGACGATAGCGCCACTTCCTCCAAAGTCGGACCTTTCATGAAGAATTTTGGGGCCAACTATCCTGTGTATCTTGCCAACAGAGAGCTCGTCGATCTCTTTGGAATCAGCAGTATTCCCTTTAATGTTATTTACGATCCCGATGGCAAGCTGCTGGTGACAGGGAGCGGGGCTCCTTCTGAAGACGAGTTTGATCAGATTCTGTCTCCCCTTCTGAACAAGTAAAGGGACTGATATGATGCAGAAAGGTGATGTCACGGTTCGTAAGGCCGTGGTTGATGACGTGAAGGATATTCACGCCCTTCTGATGCAGGCCGCGCTTAAAGGGCAGCTTCTTCCCAGGGCCCTGACCTACCTCTATGGCCATGTGCGTAACTTTTTTGTTCTCGTGAAGCCTGACGGGGAAATTATCGGATGTGTGGCGCTGGCTCCTGTCTGGGAAGATCTGGCTGAAGTGGCTTCACTTGTTATCCGTGAAGATCAGAGAGGCAAGGGGCTGGGGCTTCTGGCTGTCCAGGCATGTCTTGCCGACTGCCCGTCTATTGGCATCAAACGCGTGTTCGCACTCACCTATCAGGAAGGCTTCTTCAACCATATCGGTTTCCCCACCGTTGAGAAGGATGTTCTTCCCCAGAAAATCTGGGCCGACTGTGTGCACTGCCCCAAGTACCCTGACTGCGACGAATTCGCTGTTCTTCACGTCCTTGCGGAAAATTAAATTCACTGGGGGCATGTTCCCCGGAAAGTTTTGATAAAAGGCCTCATCTTCAGATATCATTGCAGAGGATGAGGCCTTTCACTTTTTTCAGCCTGCTTCAAAACGGGCGAAATCTGAAAGTCTTATGAAGAGAGGATAACTACTATGGAAATTTCCAGGCTGAAGCCATTATACACGCGTGAAGACATCAGGAAGAGGGTAGAGCAGCTTGGTGAGCAGATAACGAAAAAGTACGGCGATGAACCTCTTGTTGTTGTCTGTGTCCTGAAAGGTGCTTTTATCTTTTTCGCCGATTTGGTCCGGTGCATCGATAACAAAAATATGATTGTGGATTTTGTCCGGCTTTCCAGCTACGGCAATGGAACAGAGAGTAGCGGGCATGTTACCTTTTCCCGTGACGTGGAAGTCAACATCGAGGGGAAACATGTCCTGATAGTGGAAGATTGCGTGGACAGCGGCCATACGATGCATTTTTTGATGGAGCAGTTCCGCGCGAGAAATCCGAGGAGTCTGGAACTTGCCGCCCTTGTCGATAAAAAAGCGCGTCGTGTGGTCGATGTCCACGTGGATTACCCCGGTTTTGTTATGGATGATGGCTTCATAGTGGGGTATGGGCTTGATTACGCGGAGAAACTGAGAACGCTCCCTGATATCTGCATCCCAGATGAAAACTAGAAGATTTCTTTCAACAGGAATGAACGCCCCGGAGGTTCAGAGCCATGCAAGTTGTGTGTCCTAAGTGCAAGAGCCGTTTCAATCTCCCTTCCGGAACTAAACCGGGGGCGCGCTTACGCTGTTCTGTCTGTATGACAGTCTTTTCTCTGCCTTCTGAAGAAAGTTCAGACTATACTCGGCAGCTATCTTTGAGTTCGGGAACACTCCCCCCTCTGGGAGCGTCTGACGTTCCTCAGAGTGCCCTGCCCCAGCTGGAAGAAAAGAAATCCCATCATCCATTTTTATGGTTTTTAGTTGTTGTTTTGGTTTTAGGAATAGCCGGGTATGCCGCCTGGGAGCTTTCTGGCGATTTCAGGGGGGCTGTCATTAACCTGAAAAATAAATTTGTTCCAGCAGCCCCGACTCCGGTAAAGTCAGTGCAACAGCCTGAGGGGAGTGTCAGCAGGGATGAGGCATCTCCGGTCATTCCCAGTCAGGCCATGAAGAACGCGACCAAGCCGGCAGAGATGAAAGAGATTCAGCATAAGGCGGCCACCAATGAAGTTGTTCAGGTTCCCCCTCAGGAACAAGAATCAAATAAAGTTGATCTTCATTCTCTTCGCTTGGAAAAAGTCCGTCAGTATTTTGTAAATAATGAGAAGGTCGGGCGAATTCTGGTTATTGAAGGTCAAGTGGTCGGGCAGAAACCTTTTTCATCATCTACTGCTCATATTGAAGCTGTAATTATAGGGGAAGACAAAAAACCGTTGGAAAAGAAGGATCAGAAAGTTGGAGAAACTCTTTCTCTCCTTCAGCTACAAAAAATGGATAGAGAGGAGTTAAGAGCTGCGCAGTTGTCGGAGTTTGATGCTGAAGTTAAGCAACAGGAGTATCCTTTTATGATTATTTTTTATAACCCCGCAAAAACAGTAAGTGAATTTTCAGTAAGAATTAACGAAACAAAATAGATAACTTATTTTTTATTCAATATTTTATAAAATAAGTATATTTTTAGAGGATATATGAATATCAAAATTTTTGTTTGTTGTCACAAAGAATTTCCAGTGCTAAAATCAGATAATATAATTCCTATTCAAGGAGGAAGAAAGATATCAAATATAAAACTGAATATGATAGGGGACGATACTGGGGATAATATATCAGAGAAAAATAAGAGTTGGTGCGAGCTAACTGTTTTATATTGGATGTGGAAAAATATAGAGGCTGACGCCTATGGATTGTTTCATTATAGGCGTTTTTTAAATTTATCTTGGCATTATAAAGAATATTTCGATCCTTTAAATGAATCAGAATTGGCAAACCTTGGGCTAACACAAAAAAATATTAATCGTTTATTAGAGAAATACGATATAATAACGTCTCCCAAATGGGACGTTCATCCTGTAGACTTGCCTTCTGATATTATGTCAAATTATGAATTTTATTGTCGTGATCACTATAAGAAAGATATAGATGTTGTTGAAGATATTATAAAAGATAAATTTAAAGAATATTATTTCCCAATGCTAGATGTATTAACTTCAAAAACATGTTTTTTTGGAAATATATTTATAATGAAGAAAAAATATTTTTTTGAATTTATGGAATGGATTTTTGCCGTATTAGAGGAAGCAGAGGAAAAAATTGATATCAAAACATATTCCGTGTATCAGAAAAGAATTTTTGGATTTTTAGCTGAAAGGCTTTCGAATGTTTATGTTAATTACGCTCAGCGAAAATACGGTGTAGCTGTCAAAGAATTTTCTGTAATTAAACCAAAGTATAATTATTATAATATTGCAAAAAATGAAATTTTTGATAACTTGAAAAAGTTAAAAAATGATAATTTGAAAGAATACACTGATGATTGTATAAATATAGCGTATTGTGTAGATAATAATTATATTAAATATTGTGCTACTTCACTATATTCTATACTCAGTAATGTTAATAAAAATCAAAAATTGTCCGTTTTTATTTTGCATGATGGTAGTATTGAGCAACAAAATTTTAATAAGTATAGTTTAATCTTTAAAGAATTTAAAAATTGTAAAATAAAGTTTATTAAGGTAGAAAAAACTAAGTTTGCAGATTTTCCATTGAATAGAAATTATATATCGTTCACAACATATTTCAGATTAAAAATATATGATTTTGTACCTAACGATATAGATAAAATTTTATATATTGATTGTGACACAATTATAAATAAAAGTATTATTGAATTGTGGAAAACTGAATTAAAAGAAAATTTGTTGGCCGCTGCAGATGATGAAGGTGGAATTACTCAAGTAAGAAGACTTAGATTGCCTGATACATACAGATATTTTAATGCTGGTGTTATTTTATTTAATGTAAAACAAATGAGAAACGAAAAAATTTACAATAAATTTGTATCGAATTACTTTTTAAATAGATATGCTATAACGCTTCAAGATCAGGATATATTAAATTTAACATGTGTTAATAGAGTAAAATACATAGATCTTGCGTGGAATAGTAATTCGAGATTGTATAGATTTAACGAGTTAGAAAGAGCGTATAATGATGAAACAGCAAAGAATGCAGCATTTTGTCCATTTATTTTACACTTTACGGATAAAGATAAACCATGGCAAATAAAATGTAACCATCCTTTAAAAAAAATTTATTTTTTATATTCCGATAAAATAAAATGGGACACAAATAAAAAATCAATATTAAAATCATATATTGAATATATTAATAATTTATTAAATACATGTAAAAAATATTTTTATATAAATATAAAAGGTAATTATCTATATATTAGATGTGTTATTTTTTATATTAAAGTTAATAAGAAGTATATTTTTATAAAATAATAGCTTATTAAATCACATTATTTTTTTATCTTGTTAAGATATCCTAGTCATTAGTTCCGGTAACATCCAAAACGAACAAAAAACTGCCCCCTCAGTCCTGTCCCGCCCGGGACAGGACTGAGGGGGCAGAACAGTGATATCATTGTATCGTGGCTGCTTAATCAAGACCAAAATTAACGAGGCAATAAATTATTTTCGA
>OGDF01004060.1_pt1 | contig 17094 bp, 16 predicted proteins | sample 1570141 | NCBI WGS metagenome assembly OGDF01 (sample SAMEA4370581, study PRJEB24528) | human gut metagenome | reverse complement strand
TAAGCTCCTGTGTCTTGGAGTTCAGTGAGATCGTAAGTAACTTAGCTTTGTCGAGGTATGCTAAAGCTTGGTCTAAATTATGGCTGTATCTACTATTCTTCTTATCAAGATTACTCAGGATATTCAGCCCACCCATAAGGTTATTCTGCAGGTCGTCGATAATGCTTAAATAATTATTTGCCTCAGTGTTGTTGAAGAAAACAGCAATATTCTCCAGATTAACTGCGTATGTGTCTAAAGGCCAATCAGTCGTTGTGCAGCTAAGGCTACTCTGCTTGCCAGGTTCCACCTCGTAATGCGTAGATACTAAACTGTCATCTACATCCATCAAATACAGGTATCCAGTGTCTAATGTAGCAGTCTCTGGGATCAGTTTGTAGCTTCCACCAGCCTGCTCAACCAGATTGGTGTACTTTGCAATGGTACTGAGTTTAAAGTAATTTCCATCTCTGACTAAAAGCCTAAGCAGCAGATAGTCATTTAACTGATCGGTGTCTAAGCTCTTGCCCTTTACATTCTTGGCATAGCCGACTACTGTCTCAGCATATGCATTGTACAGAGCCTCAAACTCAGGCTGAATACTCACAAACTTCATCGTTGCCTGCTTGTATGTGCTAAACCCGTCACGAATTGTGTCTAATGCCTGCGCGTACTTGTATAGTTCTGTAAGTGTTGGGAAATCTGCTGAGTTCTGAATAGGAGCTGCAACAGCTGCGTACTGACTCGTCTGTGTAGCCTCTAGCCCAGTAACTTCCCCTGAACTATTGTCCTTTAACAAGGTACATTTAAAAGTGGCGTTCGGGTTTATCCAAGCGGCACTGCTTTTGTTAGCTGTTTCAGCAAGTGATGCTCCAGCATTGTATGTTCTGTATGTGTTGATATTATGCGAGTCCTTTGTCATCACCTTGAATGTGTACTTTGAGTTCAACTTCTTCATGGAAGAGATAAGGTATGTCCCACTCGTGTCATTGCTAACTAAAGCTGACAATTCCTCTCCTTCCACAGAATCATTCATCTCATTAACAGCGTAACTTGGTGTGCTCGTTGCCCTATGTGATGTATTAAAGACAAATAATGCAATTGACGCAACTAAACATGTAATTATGGCGCTAACGGCTATAATAATTACTCTTAATGAATTGTCCATTCTCCCCCTTTCTCTAGCAGAATTGGAACAGCTCCCGCAGGAGCTAGAGGGCTCTAAATAGAGCCCTGAAAGGTTGTAGCCCTTGTTACGGAACTGCAACCTAGCTTGCTGGTTAAACCAGCTTAAATGTAATACCTATCACAGCATCATCTGTAGTGTAATCAAGTGTTGCTCTGTATGTTTCTGTTGGTAATGGGCAGTCTGCATCTCCTCTGCTCGGAACATCCGTTCCGCTGTCGTAAAGGATAGTTCGAGCTCCTCTTGTTACCTTGACAGAGTATGTGTCTTTGTATTTCTTGATTGCTAAACGTACTTCTTCACCACTTAGTTCAACCCCGACGTACTTATTCAACTCCTGTGAGCCCTTTGTGATCTCTGAAGATTGGCCTAACCCTGTGAGCTGTGAAGCAGGCTGCGTCATATACATAATCAGTGTACCTAATGCGATAGCCGCAATTATCAAGATACCAAATAATGCTGCCTTTAGCGAATTAGTCATGCTAAACCCTCCTGAAGGTGATACCATCAACGTATCCATTGTCGTTGTAGACAAGCTCCGATGCGTAGTTAGCACCAACGTCTATGTATCCATCTTTACTCGGGTTGCTTACCTGTGGCTGATAGTCTCCAGGGAAAACTGTTGTGTCAACTGTAATTGTCAGAGTGTCCTGGTATTGACGGACAGCTAATACTACTGCATCGCCTGTAACAGTCTTCTCATCGTACTGCAAATAACGTGAATTACTCATATCAGCGTCGGTTTTCTGCTGCTCCTGCAAAACGGCGCGTGAGGAGTCGTTGTGACTCCTCATCTGCATAAACCCTAAAGTTACCACAACCACTGTGGCTAAAACGACAAAGCAAGCTCCAGCTAAATTGGTGACATTATCCATAATCTTCCCTCCTTACAGTGCCGCACTCATGCTTGTTGACAGCTGACCTAAACTCTCTGTAATAAGCGGGTAGATAAGGTAAATCATAATAACCATACCGAGTGGGATCATTGCGATAAGTGATGCAATAGCGCCCTTGTCCTTGATCTCGATCTCATTCTCCTGTCGCCGCTTATCCTGATAGTTTGCTCGCTCGATACCAACCTCATTGAAGGCCTTTGCTACTCCAATACGGTCGGACATTTTCAGGTTCTCGATCACTCGGTCAAACATCTCGAATGGCTCTTCTTCAATTAGTCTGTCTAAAGCATCTGCGTCCCCGGCATTCATACGGTTCATGCATTCTGTTAGTGACTCCTTGAAAATAACGCCAAACTCCTCCATCCATTCAACCACAGTGTCAATCGTCATTCTGTCGATGTAGACCAACATTGAGATAATCGTCTGGAACTGAATGACCTCGTCCTCCATTGCACGCTGAATAGAAACGGTCTGCATAATCTTCAGAACAAGTGGGTAATAGTACCCTATAATCCCAATCACAATAGCAGCTAAGATCTCGTACCATCTGACGTATTCTTCATTGTATTCAATGATACGAGACAGGATCTCGCCTGCTGTTGCCTCACATAGTGCATTACTCTTTAGCTCCTTGTCAGAAGCTAAAATGGCAGTCATGGTGGACTTATTCAGAATCCCGTCTGTTCTCACCTCAGCGTCGTCACCAGCCTTGAATGTACGACCTGTCTTAGTCTGGATTGCAACAGGATTACCGTTGCTGAAGAAGCTATCAGTTGAACTTACCACTTTACCAGTGTCATCTAAAACTGTGTTGTATCTGTATAGCGTGGTGTAGTAGATGATCGAATTACGCATGGTTGCGATATTATCCTCAGTTGCGCCTGAAGTAATTGATTCGATATTGTTCACATTCGTGAGCAACCTTGTCTTATTGTTTGCATGTACAACGAATAACCCAACTGTGACAATAATAAACAATGCAAAGCCAGTAAGAATCCGCTTCAGCATAAACAGCCTTGCAGTAATAGACTGGCCAATTCTTTTAAGGTCCTTATCTAAACGCTGCATCTTGGCATAGTTAGCATGCATGTAGTTGTCAAGCATCTGCTTAAATGGCCAACGCTTGTCAATCCAGCGTAAAATGACATGATCGTCTTCAACACCAACGTCCATGTTCTTTAACCGCAGGATTATACTGTAAGTGATAATTGTTATGGCTAAAATTCCTAACGTAGCAAGGAATCCCTTTGTTCCACTGTAGAATGCATCAAGTTCCGGCATGTTCTCAATAGCCCAATTCTTTACCCAGTCTAGTGCAAAGATCGGAACAATGGCAATCGCAACCAGCATGCTAAACTCTGATTTAAGTTTCTGCTTCTTCAAAAGCTCAATGTAGATCTCTTGTTTCAGATTTTTAAGGTTTAGCAGGAAGTTACTCTCATCATTCACCTTTTTGTCGCCGTACTGGATCGTGATAACGCACAATGCAACAAATGACTTGATAAATCTGTTAGGCACGATATTGTTGTATTTCTGCGTAGCCTCGATAAGGTCTGGTGCTGTGAAAATCTGTGAAATTCTCTCAGCATGTGGTCTTACGGATGGCTTGGCAATCTCGATTGCCGAATTTATTGATTCATCAACCATGTTGCAGTCAAAATAGAAGTGTCGAACGTCGCCCATGAATGAATTAAACTGATTCAGCAGCTTAATCTCCTCTGACTCGATCCTCATTCTGATTAAGTATGTATTCATAACCACAATCGTTACTACCGTGACCACGAACATGTATGGGCTACCACTAATAGCCATAATAATGGCAAAAGCTGCAATACTAATAAAAGAAGACGCCAGTATCAAAACTGTCGTCTTCTTTCTTGCGGCCTTCTGGTCATCAGGGTATAGAATTGTATATTGCCTTTCAACCATTCTCACATGGCTGTTGAACAGTGGGATTCTCATAAGAATCCTGTAAATGTCTAGCAATTTGCTCTTGCCAGTATCCAGCTTCTTTCTCTTCTTGGGTTTGTAGATAGTAACATTGTAAGCGTCGCTTGACTTCTTTGATGTTGACATTTGCCGCGCAATAATAACCACAATAACTGAGATTGACATTGCGATGGCTAAAGTAAGAATCTCCTGTGTTGTCACTAAACCACCGCCTTTCGGGCATTGCAAGCTGAGTACATCAGTGAAAGGTACTTGTCGAACTCAGGTCTCTCAGACTCCTGAAGATTCTCACGAATAATTGTGATTGTGTTGTCTGACAGCGGATTCACAAATTCGAATCCGGAACCTGTCCACCTAAAGATATCTGCAGTCTCGAATACACGACGGTCAGTTGATCTCTCGTAGTACTCGATAGATGCATCATCTACATTACTCGGGTATGGCTCCGGCTCGGTCGGAAGGATCTCTGTGAATCGCTCGATATGCCGCAGACCGTCAATCTCCTTCTTCAGATGAAGGTTAGTTGAGATTGCAGACGCAACAAGCTCCTCAGTGATTTTCTCATTAGAGCCACCACCTGCTCGAATAATTGAGTTACGCAATGCAACAATAAGGCTTCGTGCAGTTTTTGCATGGTGAGTAAATACAGTCCAGTCTGAACCTACCTGTGACATCTGCACAGCCCAGGAAGCAACCTCATCAGATGCAACCTCACCCAGAATGTTGATATTACCATCGGTCTTTTTCTGAATATCAAGACCTGCCTGACCTGATACAGTATCGGTCTCACGAAGAGACATGATATTCCGGTTAGGATACAACTTACGCAGAGAAAGCTCAGGAGAAAGCTCCTGAATACGCAGCGTGTAGGTTGGACTTACAAACTGGATCAGAGAGGCTAAAAGGGTTGTCTTACCAGTGCCCTGGCCTCCGGTAATGGCTAAAACTCGGCGCCCCTTGATGCACCATTTAAGTGTCTCAATGGCAATCCAAGCATTGTCGCCTTTTATTAGCTGGTTGATACCTAACTTATCAGCAGAAGAAAATTTACGAACCCAGAATCCCCAGGACTCTGCAAACGGCGGACGCATAACAACTACACGCGCTCCGTCCATCATCTCATTAACAATAAATCCTCTGTCCGATGAAAGCTGGCCAGGGTTGTTGTAACGATAGATATTCTTACATACACGTTCTAGCTCTTTCTGTGTCTTGAAGCCTAAACAGGAGAGATGGATTGTCTTTCCGCTAAACATGAACCAGATTGAATTGTAAGCTGTCGTAGGCATTAACGGGTTAGCAGGGTTGAAGCTAAGATCCTCCTCGTAAGAATACATTGTCTCCGGGATACCGGAAACACCTGCAGAGAAACCATCGATCGTCATATCTCTAAGCTCGTCCACGCATCCGTATCCTTTGTAATTTTCATAGATACGCTGCGCAATAATAGCAAGCTTATCCTTAAACTCTAAGTCAAGATTGATGTTATTGTAGACGTATGCGATATCACTCTCTGAGATCTCATAGTACAGCTCGTGCTGCTCATCATACAGCTCTCTGTCCAGATTGAAATCTTTGATCATCTGCTTTAATGCAGACAGTCCGTATTTTCTCTTGTAAACGTACAAGCAGATCTCAAACTTGTCCTGTGTTGATAATGCATTTGGATTGTCAAAAGCAATCACATGATCAATGTGCTCCTCGGTCACACCTAACTGAGCCTGCAGGATATCCATAATATAATCCTTGACATATTCCTTCTTACCGATATCTCCATAGCAGCAAGTCTTTAATGCTTTACGCAGATTACTCTTATTCTGCTCAGCTTTCTCAGTCTCGCGTCTGTTCAGGTTAAGATCATTTACATTTAACTTTAGAATACGGTTAAAAACCTGAATTATAGCCTCAGTTAAGTATTCTAACGTGAATGTATCTACAACAACCTCGTCATCTGTATCGTCCGTACGCTTTCTAAAGAACAAGAAGATCGCTACTCCAGCTGTAGCTAAAATTATGATGATTAACATAAGATTTAGTAACATGACATACCTCCTATCACTTAACCAGTGAGTAAATGTATTCCGTTACTGCGTCCAGCGCAGCTAAAAAGCTAGCCGTATCTGGTGCAATCTTCTTTTTCTCACGTTTGCTTAGACCGAGGTATGTTGCAAAGAATTTTGCTGCTGCTGAATCGTTGATCGCATTTGCCAGCTCGATACACCGTGGCAAGTACAGAAGGTTGTTGGCACTAAACTGCTTAAACTTCTTGATCATATTCTTGTAATTCAGTTTCAGATTAGGGTCGTAGTTTCCAACCAGGAAAACAGTCTTCTGCATGTTCACCTCATAGTCTTTAAACAGGTGATACAGCATGTGATACTCCTGTGTCACACCGCATACAACATAATCGCAACGTGACAAAGCCTTCCTAGAGATCTCAGAGTTTCCTGCCTGAATATCTACAAAAACAATGTCATCCTTTGCATCAAGGGTAGTAAAAGTCTTGTCAAAGTTATCCAAGAAATCCTCCCGGTAAATAACTGGGTTGGATTTCATTGTGCCACCGATAAGATCAAGTACTGCAGGGTTCCCGTAAAAGGTATTGGCTAAAGACTCAATCTCTTCAAAGCCATTGCCTGTCTTGAACATTCTAAACAGACCGTCGATACCGCTGTTATTGTAAACATCATCCTGATTACCTTCACCAATTAAGAAGTGTGAAAGATTGTTTCCACTAAAGTGAGTCTGCAGAACAACGCAGTTCAACTTGTATTTTAAAACCATTGCAGAAGCCACTGACACACAGTTAACACTAGAACCTCCATGTCCCGCGATGGGCTGCCAAAATCCAATAATCATTGTATTATCATCCTTTCTGTGAAAAGCAAAAGGGAGTTGATTAGCTCCCATTTACTTTAAATTCTAATTAGAGATTCTCGCTGGAGTGCCTTGACAGCACCCTTTAATGCTGGCTCCTCGACAGTATCAGCTAAAACTGTCATCAAGAAGAACCGCACGTCTTCTGGTATCTTCTTAAATCGAATGACGCCCTCATGCTGCATGGAAAGCATTCGCATGGAATCCTCTAAAAAGCTCTCAAGCCTGAAGGTATTGTTCTGCGTTACATAAAGCTTTGCGAACTCAGAAATAATTGAGTTCTGCAAGTGCTTATTCACATCAGTGTAGCGAAGTACAAGATAGCGGGCCTGGTTATTGCCCAGCTCCAACTCAAGCAATTTCTTATAATTCTGCATCTGGAAGTCTGTCACAATGTATAACTCCTTACATAGCGCAACAGCCTCATTGTGCACATCAAATCCAAAATCGATGAGAATGTAATCGTAGCTCGTCTTATTATCCGCTAAAGTACTTACGTCACTAAACACATCAGCACCCTTCAGATCTGCTGCACCAGGTTCTAAACCGTAGGGAACTGTGTAGCAGATAGCTTTTGATTCAGAAAGGTCATAGATAGCAACCTTCTTATCTAATTTTCTCAGGATAAGGGCAAGATTAATGATAAGATCGTATTTCTCGATACCAGCAAAACCAATAATTGACATTGTAGCACCCCCTTATCCAATAGTGACTACATTTGCATCAGTACTTGCATCAGTTGCTGCTGTTGTATCCGATGTTTCTGCTGAATCAACAACTACACTTGCTTCGCCAGATGAATCGTCTGTGTACTCGTTGCTGCTAAAATCCTCAGTCTCTGCTGTATCAGTGGTGTCGTAACTGTCGCCAGTGTCGGACACGCCAACAGACCCAGTGCTAACTGTACCAGATACACCGTTTCCTTCACCGCCCTGATCAGGGTGCTCCTCAAAGAATGCACTGAGGCGCTCTTCCATCTCAGATCTAACCGTAGCACTCAAACTTCTCTTAGAAATATCCACGATATTCGGATCCTGCGCGATAAGATTCAGTACGTCGATGTTAGGCTGATAATTAGCCACAGATTCACTCTGCAAAGCAGGCTCTACATAGTGAGTAACGTATAATTTACCACCGTTGATGTTCGCATCAACTACAGCACTGTTAAGACATAGGATCTCATCCTCTGTAACCCATAAAAACAGATTGGCTGAAGCTAAATTCAGATTACGAAGTGTTTGTTTAGAGCAAACAACATAATCTTCACCATTTGGGAATTTAACCCTAATATCAACCACGTCGTTATCTACCAGGTTAGTGTTGAGGTTCACATAATTCACCTCAATCTCTCGTGTCCCCTCATGTGTCTCTTCAGCAACAGAGTCTGCGTATATTGGCATACCAGCTGGCAGATCAATCTTCGCAATACTTCCGATCTGGTCGGTCGTCATGTAAGCCTCATCGCCTAAATCGGAGTAGATACTCTTTTCCTCTACCATATCCTCTTTGATCTCAGCGCCCCATTTAATATCCTCAATCGGCACTAAAGCTGTCTTTTTAACACTATTGATCTCTGTGTTAAGCTCAGAGATCTGTGACTCGAATGCAACCTGCTGATTCGCCATCTCGCCGTCATAGTAATATTTCATGCCAAACGCAACTCCGCCGGCAGCAATCACTCCAAGCGATGCTGTGATAACAATTGCTAAAACATGCTTTTTCTTCATAGCCCCTCCATTAATCCATGACCTGATAATTCTCTGTGATCGGTATAATTACTTGATGATAACCAACATCAACGACCCAGCGATCCCATGGAATAGCTTTACGGATTCGTCGAAGATTTAAGCGAATAGCATTATTAAGCTTAGCTGCTTCTAAATCTCTCTTGTACTTGCTCACGTTACCTCGATAGTAGTATTCCAAGATCTCCTCTTCACTAGGTGTCTCTCCTGCCTTGATAACACTGATTAGAACCCCGACATAATTCTTGTTTGTTCGTTTGTCACAAACAGTCACAACTTTTGTATCTTTTGAGTACCCTACTCTAAAGTTGTCAACCTGCATCGTGATATCGACCATCCCATCTACTACCGGATAAGCAATTACTGAATCCTCTGTCTCATGCAGCGTTCTGTAAATTTTCTCAGCCTTTTCATCTTTGTCAGCTGTGATGACTAAAGGCTTCTTGAAGTGAATCTCATTTCTAAGATCATCATTTATCGCTGACACAAAGTATTTCACATTAATCCCTCCTATTCTAAAAGATTTTGTGCAAAGTCATCTCTGTACTCTTTACTAGCAGCGTACTGATCTGTATCGTATTGACTGTCGCCTTTACCTACTACTGTTACAGTCTCATCTGAGCTGCTGCTAGTTGCTGAAGAATCCTGGCTCTTCTCGTACTCTGATAACCCATCAAATTTATAGTTATCATCTTTTGGGATCACAGTGTACTGACGGCTACTGCCTCCCTCGACTACTTCCACTGGTGATACAGTGTTACTCTCTTCAGTCTCCTTAGTCTCTTCTGTTCCCTCAGTTGTCTCTATCATTTCAGTTTCTGCAATTGTTTCTTCTTCTGTTGACATTTCTGTATCTTCTGGTATCATGTCACTGCTGATCTCTACATGCTCTGTGGATGGAGTAAGTACAGCATCCTGCTCTGTCTCGGAGCTAGTCTTTTTCTTACTTGTGAAGCAGCTAAACATGGAATCTGTATGCTTCCCTGGTTTCTCGTAAGTAACAGATATATCAACGTACTCCCCAAGATAGGAATCGTCTGCGGTAACAAGTAAAGAATCAGACTTGATTGTGCCTAAACTAAGCTCTGTGTAGTCTGTAAATGTATCTGCGTATTCAGATGCCCAAACCTCGAGTTCAGCTAAAACTGAACCATCTAAGCTGTACTTTGACAAAGCATCTGTTATACTCTTTCCACTCACGGCTGCAGTCTTTACAGTGTTTAACACAACATCTGCATCCGAGATAACAGATGCTATAGTAAGCTCCTCCATTGCAAGCTGCACATTCTTCTGTTTAATCTTCCCACCTTGCTTTTGGTATGCGTACAGTGCATCCGCAAATCCGTCTAAACCAGTGCAGTCGTTCAGACCAATAATTAAGAACTCTCCGTCGCTGATACCGGCTGTCTGCAACGCATTCCGGATAGTCATTGCCTTAATTGTACTGTTCACTGCTTTTACATTGAATTCTGCTCCAGCATTGTAGTACACAATGTATTTTGAGTTCTCATCAAGTAAGTGTGAAGTTGCTGTTGTGCTGGCTGCCGCTAACTCCTCATCAAAACTAATAGCTGTTTGCTCTTGGTTATTTAAACCAAGGTACCCACCAACCATTGAGCTGTATTGACTGGAATCAACGGCACCACTCGTGTATAGCACTCCGGTCTGCCCATCAGCGAGTGCATGCATACCAACAATAATTGTAATGCCGATAACAGGCACAATCGTTTTTATTTTCATTCCTGAACCTCACTAAAGAACGGTCTATTTGATTCATGGAAAAACTCATCTCCATTTGACTCGTATGTAAAAACATTAGTATCGCTACCGTAAACACACTCTGTGTAGAAATCAGCTAAACCATCCTCAGAGTCAGCCTGTACATTAAATAGCTGCCTAGCCTCCTCTATGATCCTGCAAGTCGCATCTGTGTATGGTTTGTCAGCATGTGTGACAAGGAAAACATCGTCTTTGCTGAGCTTACCAGACTCGCGGAGCATAGACCGCACATACTGTAATACAAGTGCACTGCGCTGTGATTGATTAGTTACAAGATTGTATCCCACTAAAAATCACCTCCATTAGTTGAGATCTTCAAGTAACTGCCGTTTTACTTCAGCAGCACTGTGATCCCCACCGTTAGCAAAGTCTAAAGCCACATCTACAGGGCATTTACTGTAGTCTAATTTAAATGTGCTAGGCACATTGTGGTACAGGTATTGCTGCACGGTGTCGACGTATGTAGGGTCGGAGTAAATAACGTACAAAATACCCTTGAATCCTAAACTTGCAAGCTTACTCGCCATGTCACTAATCGAGTTAACCTCGTCATCGAGATTTCCAGGTGCTGCCTGCGGGATAATCATATTCACATCGTAGTAGTATTCATTAGATGACAAAACCGTCTGTGAATTGATCCTTATCGTGTTGAATGGCACGTCATAGTCAGTCCTGATGTTTGTCAGTATCAAGCATTTTCTATTAGTCAATGCTTTGATTGTTGCATTCAGTGGACGCTGTAATAACATGCATGGGTACTGATCTTTCGTTGTCTTATAGCTACCATTGGTTTCAACGTAGAACGTGCTGTACTTTTCCTCATCTTTACGATCTGGATCGTATGCGTACCCATAGTAAACTGTGTCACCTGCGCCTAAACCACCATCGTAAGTACTTATGTCAATAATCTCAAAATCCTTGTTGTACTTCTCGGTTAATGTTTGCTTGATTGTTTCTTCTGCTTTTTGCATCTTTTTCTGCTTGCTCTCACAACCGCTAAACAGCATCACGGTGCTGAGAGCAAAAATAGCCACTAGGGCTAATTTCCTCTTTTTCATGCTACCTCCTCAATTATCAACAATGTCTACCGCGCAGTATACAGTGCTCGGATCATAGTTAGAGATCTTAACACCACCTGCTGGATAGTCTGCACTATTGCTGGAATGTACATACTGATTTCCACCGATATACATTCCCACATGATGAATGTAACCATCCTCGTATGCGAAGAAGATTAGATCTCCTGGCTGTACATCGTAAGGGCTAATCCTAAACCCATTGTTAGCCTGATCTTCAGCGACCCGATTAAGACTGTATCCGAAGTGCTCGTATACCTTCATCACAAATCCAGAGCAATCTATGCCATTGTCAAGATCCTCACCGCCCCATACGTATTTATTACCAACGTACTGCACAGCGAATTGCACAATACTACGTCTGAGGTCAGTTGTCTGACCTGTGCCGTTAATCGGAATATTTGGCACATTAGCCTGCCCTGCATTATTGAACTGATAGCTGTTGTAATTGTAGTAGTACTGCGGTGCCTGCTGGACTACACTATGCTGAGCTGCCTCTTCACCAATCTTCTTCGTCTTGATGATCACATCCTCAGCTACAAGATCACCTGATTGTGCTTTTGGTGAACTTGTCATAGTAGGATAGTCATATGTCAAATTAGTGTACTCTGACTTAACATAGCCCACTAAACCAGATGGCATTTCCACCTGATAGTACTCTCCAACAGTGCTTACATAGTTGTAATCAGTACCAGCCTGGGTCCTAGAGATAATGGAACCTAAAATATCAGCACTTTCTCTAATCGGCATGTTTCCAACCGTTGCTATCACAACACTTCGCAGATTCAAAGATTGAATCATAGCTTTCTGTGCATCAGTATCCGTAATCAATTTTGATGTATCAATGTATCCTGTGATTCCATCAATCTCCACTGTAGAGTAACTCGGAGCCAACTGCACAAGCTGAACATCGCAGCCCATCTGAAGATAGCCTAAACATGTACTCTGGTTATCAGCACTACCGTACAATGGAACATCATTTGCACCTATCATTGCTGTCTGTTTTGTACTCTCTGCATCTTTTTTCCTCTGTGCATTTACTTCGTCTAAACCATCTATCACGATGACGTTACCATCTGCATTCAGTGGGATTACTTGCCCTGAGATAATAGCAGCGCATAGAAACGCACCTATTATGCGATGCTTAATCAACATCATCCCTCCTTTCAAACGTGTATTGTTTGGGGTATCCCCCAAAAGCATTGGGTAGGCTTTTACACCTACCCAACACAAAAATTATTATTCTTCTTCAGATTTAACCTGAGCCATCATCTCATCAATGACATTCTTTGCTGTCCTAACGTATACACCTTCGCAGTAAAATAGATAATAGTCCTCAGTCATAAAATTCGTTAAAGTAACAGGCTGACCAATCGCGATAAACAGTAATGTAACTGGAATCCAAATTAGCAACCACTGTGCTAAACTTAAAGATCCAAGCCCTGCAAGCCAGGCAACTAAAACAGCCAGATTAACTACTCCGATAGGAGCAAAAATAAAGAAAGCGGCTGCCTTCTTCTTTAAGAAGATAATCCGCTCTCTCTGAAAAACTGTCAGCTTTTTGTAGAACTGAGTGACCTTTGAGAAAATAGAATCCTTACACTTTGCCACAGGACGTACAATAAATAGCAATGAGTATAGGAAACCAACAATTGCTCCAATTACTGTTAGTATTACTATTTTCTTTAAATCGTATCCCTTTACTGCTGTACTAAATGTGCACATCATCAGTGCAACTGACACAACTGGCAAAGCTAGAATCTTACCGTATCCATGCAGTCCCTTAAATGCGCTTTTCTCTCTCATAAATCCTCCTGATCTAATTATTTATTAATATTTTGAATTTTATTGATAGTTCAATGATTCTCGGCAAAAAATATTGTATTTTCCTTTGAGAATTGTCTTGTATAATATGTGTTGGCTGAAATGTTTATCATATGGCGTGTATAAATGATTAGCCTTCCATAATTGCATTCTACCTTTGCACAATGCTTCTAAACGCTGCGATGCTGCCTTGTATGCTTGGTCTAAATCAAATCCTTGCTGTACAAAATAATGAGTCCATGCACTGTACTCAAGCGTTCTAATACAATCTGAATCCTTGTAAATGACTGGATGATACTTTGCCTGTATATACTTCACTGTGCTAAACATCTCATCAATCGTCACGTCTCTAAACAGGTAACCTGTTTCATCGTCATTGGTTATCAATAGATTGTTGAATATCCAGCTACGCACCCATCTTGAGTCATCTGATGACCATTTGTTCTTGTGGAAATCAATGTAGGCGTCCATAACCTCCAGTGCGCCTTTTGCCCACCCCTGACGAAGGTCTGTTAGAATAAACTCTTCAGGATTACCAGAAATACTATAGTATAACTCACCTAAATCATGGTAAAGAGTGCGCTCTTTTGTAGTACTTAAGTATCTGCTTAAATCAAAAGAAATGACTGGGCGAATTACCCAGTCATTTAATTTGTATAGCTTAGTACCAAGCTCTCGCTCAAAAACTGAGCTGTACTCTTCCCTATAATCATGATTATTGTCATATCTGTACGCAAATGAAGATTCCTTATCTATCTCTGCAATGCGAAGCATCGCTGGCTTGTCAGTACGCTGGATGACTAAGCTGCCAAATAGGAAATCCAGAATAGTGTCAGCTTTAAAATACCATGCATCATCAATTTCCTCTTTGAGCAGATATTGTTTCCCTTGCTTCGGGATCACAGCAGCGAGTAACATAGAAACCCTCCCTAAAACTTTTTAAGGTCTTCCAGATCGTATTTGGTTACAAAGTAGGTATTCTTCATAGTAGCATAATTATCTTTCCACGTTTTTACATCAAACATGTCATAAAACTGTACACCGAGCCACTCAGCAAGCTTAATCTCTTTAATCTCACCTGTGTTATCGGCCATTACGCACTTACCACTCTTTGTATTGCAGAGAGCAAAGCCATGATTAGTTATCTTAATCAGATCTGCAGTTACCGTTGACATGTGATCTGTAAACAGCTCCTTGTATAACACAAATCTGTCATTGACTAAACCAATAGCGTATGGAGAAGTGATAAATGTCATAGGGCATTCGCCGAAGCTGTCCATCAGTGCTGTGCCATTCATCATTCTAAAAACATTCCATACATCTTTGCCAATACATGCGAAAGTGTTTTTGTCAATTGCTTTAAATGCAGATGCATCATGATTTCTGCTTGTACTTTTAATTTCACCAAAAAATGAGCTTATGCAATTTTTGACGATTACTCGACTGACACTGCCATTTTTCATGGAGACTTGTACATTTGTTTCTGTAATGGTAGCAGGATAAGATTTTGTATTACCTGATACAAAATTGTACCCGATCCCGTCTTGGATCACATCCACAAGCTCCTTTTTTTCTCTGTGACCAGCATGCACCTCTTTACCACCAACGAGAAGCTTTGATTCTTTAACTGAAATCTCAGGTGTTCTTCCCTCTGCATAAAGTCTGCCATTTGTGCTGCTAAATCTTACTGATGCGAATGATGTGAGATCTTGCCTCTTAGCAATCGTTTTCTCTGAAATAGTCTTTGCAAACTGCTCGTTCAAATCGGCGACACGCTCCTGAGGAAGTACCTTAATTTTGGAATTGTCAAGCATCATGAATCCTGCCTTAGTGTAAATAGGCTGTGAAAGCTTTGCACATCTTCCGTGCCAAACCCAATAATTGTCAGTGTCATCATGGCACAGAAGTACTTTACTTTTTGCATCATATCCGTCAACATCGCATTCTGTGATCACGTCAATAATCTTATCGCTAATCACACCATCAGCATTTGTAATGATGCAGTTAAAGCCTTCATCATCTGAAAGCAGAATCCATCCTGTGCCTGCGTCGTAGCTAAGATTCTTGTAGAAAATATCAGTAGAACCTAAAGCATAAAGGTATGATTCTTTACGAATAATAGCGTAAGTTCTGCGGCCAGTGTAAGTGCTTGCATCAATGATAGCAACGTTACCGACGTATTTTCTCTGGTGCAAATCCAAAGTATAAGTAGATACATTCAGCTTACCATCAACAGTAAACAGAATACCATCTGCAAATACATGCGATCCGAGCAGCCGCATTGCATTCTCGATCATTGTGAATGTATTTTCTACAACATGATATACTAAAGGCTTTATTTCCTTGTTGTCGTCAATAGTAAAAATCAAATAATAGATTCCTTTTGAGGAATCTACTTTTCTATATGCCATACTTACAAATGCTCTGGAATCTTCCTCAAAAACAATGCATGGATGCTCATTATACATACACTCGAATGTATTCTTTGCAATTTTGTTGGCACTTGAAAAATTCAAGATGCAATCAGTATCATCGATACGACCTTTCACATTCTCGATGATTTTCTTTCCATTAACTCCCTTTCTCGTGTGCACGAGTAAGTATCCGTCCTTTGTATTACCAGTTTTCGTAATCATGCTAAACCCTCCGAGCCTCTAAATCGTCAAAAATAGTATCTTTCATATCTGAGAGCATCTGAAACCACTCTCGCTTACATGCCATATAGCAATTCCAATTTCCGTTTGTATTCTCAAATACAACACTGCCATCAATGTGGTATGCTTCCATAAAAAGATGAGGCTCACATGCAGTTTCAATCCTGTACATGAACTTGTTGTCATCTTCATTACCAAAATCGCACTTTAACTCGACTAATGCATCTTTTGGATAAATTACCTCTTTGCGCTGCAAGATTCTTGCATAATCAGAAACGCTGAGTCTCCTTTCTGTAACAATATAACTTACCATTTCTTATCTCCTTACTAAATAGTGTACTTTTCTGTGTAAACCTTGCGTTTTTCTCATTCACCCCTCCTCGTTTCTTATTAAGGTATTTTTTTATATATCAGCTACCAGACTATAATAGTTTTTATGATTCCGAAGCCCATTTATCTAAACTTGTATATCGTACATGGCAATGTCCCCCATAAAAAATTAAGGCCTGGGAATAACCCAGGCCTGATTGTAATTACTCTTTCACAAATAGAGATTGTGCTAAATATGTTCCTTCACTGTAAGAAAAATAATCTTCGTATGCCTTAAACAAGAATTTTTGGCAACCAGATCTTGTTAGAGTAACAAAAATCTTTATCCATTCCTGCTTATATGATGCATCTGTATCTGGTATTTCAGTAAATGCAGGTCTTACGCCAAGCTCCTCTGCCCTCTTCTCTATAAATTCAACAATCAGTGGTGCGCACTCATTTTTGACAGTTTTATCGCACCCATTGATATAATTTATAGAATCTAGCATCAAAATTACATCTGCTGTCTCAAAGTCTGACTGCTCTATAGTAGTTGATACTTCATCATTACTATTGCGACTGCTAATCTTTGTCAAAAGTAACTGTGCCTGCGCGATACAAACTCCATTTTTTAAAATATCCAATACTTTCCTATTTGCACAAAACATAGAAGGCAAAGCATACTTATCTGATCCATTTTTTATGTTGATTCTCATATTGATTGGATCCAACCCAAATTCAATGATATCTAAAAATCCATCGCATTCTTTAATAGTGATATCACCTTTAGCAAATTCACTGTTGCTTTTCCAGAAAGTC
>OGDF01004057.1_pt1 | contig 17112 bp, 16 predicted proteins | sample 1570141 | NCBI WGS metagenome assembly OGDF01 (sample SAMEA4370581, study PRJEB24528) | human gut metagenome | reverse complement strand
GAACTTATATTTCCGGTAATTTTCCAGCATCATGTCCAGCTTGGTCTTGCCACCAAATTCCGGCATGGGCAGGCACATCGTTTTAAACGGCTGGCGGGAGGTGCCCAAAATGGTGCCGCCGCGCGTGAGGATGCCGCTAAAGTCCGCGGGGCTCATCACGCGAAAACGGCTGTAGATAAGACCTTGGTATCCATCCTCAAAGCCATAGATTTCAACGGGCTCTTTGCTTTGGTTGGTAAGCGTTTTAACGATGCCGCGCATGGTTGCGTTGAGCGCTTGGCAATCGCCACCGCTGGTGAGAAGGCCGATCCTGAGCATAGGGATACCTTTCGTCGTGATTGCATTTTTCGATGCTCAAGTTTACCCCTATTAATTCGGCTTTTGAGCCAAATCGTCATGAGCTGCGCGTCTCTTTACATCGCGTTGGGCGCGTGCGGCGGGCTGCGCGTGGTAGGCTTGGGGCTGTACTTTGAATCACTCCGGATGTCGAGGGTTTGGTATCCGGCTTTTTGGGAGGCTTCGATGGGCGACACGATGGAGGAAGAGCTTCAGACACTGTCTGGGGAGGATGCGCAAACGACTGGTGTTACCAGCGACGATATTGAGGCGGCAAACGACCTCATCGACTTTATCGAGGCGTGCCCTAGCATGTTCCATGCGGCGGCGACCATTATGGCCGAGCTCGACGACGCGGGCTTTACGTATTTGCCCGAGGGCGCGGCGTGGGATATCGAGCCGGGCGGATGCTATTACACGCAGCGCAACACCTCGAGTGTGATCGCGTTCAAGGTGGGCGAGGACCTTGCCGCCACGTGGGGCGAGGACGATGTTGCGGGAGATTATCACTTCCAGCTCGCTGCGAGCCACAGCGATTCTCCCACCTTTAAGGTCAAGGCCGTCCCTGATCTTGATGGTGCAGGCGAGACCTTGCGTCTTAATACCGAGGCATATGGCGGCATGATCGACTACACCTGGTTCGATCGTCCGCTCGTGCTCGCCGGTCGCGTGCTCGTGCGCGAGGGCGATCGCATCGAGAGCCGTCTCTTTGCCACGGAGCGCGAGGTCGCCATCATTCCGAGTCTCGCTATCCATATGAACCGCGGCGTCAACGACGGGTTCGCGCCTAACCGAGCCGTCGACTTGTGTCCGCTCGTGAGCGCGGGCGAGCTAGCGCGTGGCGATTTCGACGCGCTGATCGCCGATGAGCTTGACGTGGATCCCGAGCAGATTTTGGGTCGCGACCTCTTTTTGGTCAACCGTCAAGACGCCCGAATCTGGGGTTGGGCTGACGAGTTCGTTTCGACTCCCAAGCTCGATGACCTTGCCTGTGCCTATACGTCGCTGCAGGCTTTTTTGGCTGCCGAGAACGCTGCGGACATTTCGGTTTTCTGCTGCTTTGATAATGAGGAGGTCGGCTCCAACACCAAGCAGGGCGCGATGTCGACGTTTTTGGCAGACACCCTTGGGCGCATCAACGCCTCGCTCGGTTTCGATGACGAGAGCTACCATCGCGCGCTCGCGGCGTCGATGCTCGTGAGCTGCGACAACGTACATGCCGTGCACCCCAATCACCCCGAGAAGGCGGACGCGCGAAATCAGGTGCAGCTCAATGGCGGCATCGTTATCAAGGAAGCTGCCAACCAAAAGTACTGCACCGATGCCTTTAGCCGCGCCGTATTCCAGGCAATTTGCGACGATGCCGACGTTCCCACGCAGGCGTTTGCCAACAAGAGCGACATGGCGGGTGGCTCGACGCTCGGCAATCTGTCGAACATTCAGGCGAGCATGCATGCGGTCGATGTGGGTTTGCCGCAGCTTGCCATGCATTCGAGCTACGAGACGGGTGGAGTGCGCGACATCATGTACGCCATTCGCGCCCTTACGGCATTTTACGAGCGCAATCTGCACATCAGCGGTGCCGAGAGCGTGGAACTGTAGGCTGCGCGGTTTGCATAACCATATTGCATAACCATACAGCTGCCCGACGCCGTGACCCCGCTCGTGCCTGATTTACGCGCGGCTGCCCGACGCCGTGACCCCGCTCGTGCCTGATTTACGCGCATCCGCTCGACGCTGTGACCCTGCTAGTGCCTGATCTGGTTGCGCAGCGTCTCGCCGGCGAGTAGGTGACGAAGGTTCTCCGCGGCGATGTCGACGATGTTGTCGAGCGTGACGGCAAGGTGGAACCATCCCGAGATATGGGGCGTTACGAGCATGTTCGGGGCGTCCCAAAGCGGGCTGTCTGCAGGTAGCGGCTCCGGGTCGGTAACATCGACGGCGGCTCCGGCAAGCTTGCCGTCCGTGAGTGCCGCGACCAGATCGTTGGCCACAACCAAGTCTCCGCGTCCACCGTTGACGAAGAACGCCCCCGGTTTCATTGCATCGAAGAATTCCGTATTCGCGAGTCCACGTGTTTCCGGCGTGCTCGGCAAAAACGATGCCACGACGTCCGCTTCGGCGAGACGGTCGTTCAACTCATCCATGCCACTCATATCTTCGAACACCGTGGGACAGGAGAGCGGATGACGCTTTATGCCGCGCACATGCGCCCCCATGTTGCGACAAAGCGTGGCGAAATGCGTGCCGATGTCTCCCGCTCCCAGTACGAGCACGTTGGCTCCTTTGAGCGAGCTGACTGTCCCCAGGTCTTTCCATTGATGAGTGCGCTGCAAATCGAGGTAGCCGGGCAGGCGCTTGATCAGGCCGAGCAGCATGGCAAACATGTGCTCGCTCACCGCCTGACCGTACGCTCCCACAGAGCATGCGAGTCGAGCGTCTGCGGGGACGGTGCCTGCAGAAATGTAGTTGTCGTAGCCGGCAGACTGCAGCTGCAGCAGTTGCAGGTGTTTGCAGGCGCAGAGCAGAGCCGGGTCGATGTTTCCGAGAATGGCGTCGGCAGTCGTCGCCTGCTCTCGCGTTACCGCGGTAGCCGTGGTGTAGACGAATTCTGCTCCCGGCGCGCTCGATTCCAGCAGAGCTCGATGCTTGGCCTCAACAGGCAAAAGTACCAGTACGTTCATGTGCGGTATCCTTTCTTGTCGATTTATTACGATAGCGCTAAGGGGTGTTCGGAGGTGGACGGTGTCCAACGTATGTCCCTTGCTTTAACAAAAAGCCGCCCGGGCATTGATGCCGAGGGCGGCCGAGATCGCATGTCTTAATGAGGGCGACAACGCTTAACTACCAGCTCAAAAGCTCGTAGCCATCATCGGTTACCACGAGCTGCACCTCGCATTGGGCGGAGTCGGAACCATCCTGCGTACGCACGCACCAGCCGTCGCCGTGGTCGATTTTAATGCCGGGCTCACCCGCGTTGACCATGGGTTCGATGGTGAAGACCATGCCGGGCACCATAATCGTATCGACGTCGGGGGCATCGGTGGTAAAGCCCACAAACGGGTCTTCGTGGAACTCACGGCCGATACCGTGTCCGCCGTACTCGCGCACGACGCTAAAGCCGGCGTCCTCGACCGTTTTCTGCACCGCTTCCGCCATCACGGAAAGCGGCAGCCAGGGCTTTACGGCAGCAAGACCGGCCTCCACGCTTGCGCGCGTCACCTCGACTAGGCGCTTGCGTTCGGGTGAGACCTCGCCGATGCAGAACATGCGGCTCGAATCGCTGAAATAGCCATCGAGGATGGTAGAGCAGTCGACATTGATGATGTCACCCTCGTGGAGCACGTCCGTATCGTTGGGGATGCCGTGGCAAACAACATCGTTGATCGAGGTGCAGACGCTTTTGGGATAGCCCTCGTAGTTGAGGTCTGCCGGAGTGCCGCCGTGCTCAACGGTGTAGTCGTAAATCATCTTGTCGATTTGATTGGTGGTCATACCTGCGGCGATATGCTCGCCGACATAGTCGAGTACTCCTACATTGATCGCTGCTGAGCGCTTGATCCCCTCGATGTCTTCGGCCGATTTATAGAGCGAGCGCGGAAGCACGCTCCAACCGTCGTCCCAGAATCGCTGGAGTTTCTCATCAAACGCCTCGTGGCATTTTTTATATTTTTTACCGCTACCGCACCAGCACTGGTCATTGCGTCCGAGCACGGGACCGTTGTCATACATGGTTAACTTCCTTTCTCCTGTCGTTAAGTATGCCACGTTGTCGGGTGCTCTTAAAGCGACTATGACGTTGTGCATTGGTTGGTCGTGCGCAGGATAGTGCGGTTCCGTTGCCGATCTTGTCATCGCGGGCAGTTGCGACTCTGCCGTCGGCTGTTTATCGGCTGCCCGCCGCCTCTTCGCTGCCGCCCGTGGTGCCGCTGTTGCCTAGCGCGCCATTGCCGCCCATGGAGCCGTCGCCGTTCGTGCTGCCGCTGCTGCATACGGCATCGCTTACACCGCAATCACCGATTGCAACAGCATCGCTTTTGATATGGTTGCCGATGATTTCCGACACATCGAGAATCGTCACGAACGCCGATTGATCGACCGAATCGATAACGTCGCGCAGCTCGCGAATCTCGAACTTGGTGATAACGCAGTACAGCATTTTCTTGCTGCCGGTGATCATGCCCTCGGCGTTCATGATGGTGACGGTGCGCCCCATTTGACGATAGATCTTGTTGCAAATCTCGTCGGCGTCGTCGGTGATGATGAGCGCCGCTTTTGCCTGCTCCATCTCGGATTCGACCATGTCGATGATCTTTGACGTGATGAAATAGGTGAGCAGCGAATAGAGCGCACGGTCGGTGCCGAAGAGTACGCCCGCGACGGTATAGATGACGACGTTCATGCCGAGCACCATTTGCCCAACGGCGAAATCGGTGCGGCGGCTCAGCAGAATCGCGACGGCCTCGGTCCCATCGAGACAGCCACCCTGATGAATGACGATGCCCACGCCGAGACCAAGGAGCACGCCGCCAAAACATACCGCGAGCAGCGTTTCGTCGGTAGCGGTAGCCCAGCCGCTAAAGAGCTCGACGCATGCGGAGAACACCGCCATCGAGAACACGGCGCGCACGGTGAAGCCGCGTCCCAGCTTTAACCCGCCGATTATCACGAAGGGCGCATTGAGCAGTACGGTAAGTAGCGAAAGCGGTAGGTTCGTAAGGTGCGAAATCATGATGCCGATGCCGATGACGCCGCCATCGAGAATGGTGTTGGGCACCAGGAACTCCTCGACGGCAAACGCCGCGAGTGCCGAGCCGAGCGCGAGGAGGGCGAAATTGACAAGGGGATTGCTAGAGCGTCTGTTCACAGGAAGGCCTTTCGAAAGTCGGAGCCGAGGTCGAGGGGTCTTGAAGCTGTGGCGGGCGGGCAGCGTATTAATGGTAACGGTTCGATATCGGTTCAATCAACGGTTTAAGCGCGTCTTCGCTAATAGCTCACTTGGCACGCGATGCCGAGTTCGCGCACACGGCGGGCTATCGCGTCGAGCGAGGTCGCGCTTGCCTTGCTGAGTCCCTGGGCGGGTGTGTCGCGGGCGACGGTGTAGATCGTTGCCGCTTGCGGGCGGATGCGCTTGAGCGCCTCGAGCCACGGTTCAACATGAACGTCGCCGGTGTTGTCGAGGTCCTGGCCTCGATACGAACCGGTGAGAAACATGGTCTGCACGATAACGTGACCGTTGAAGCTTGCGAACGTTTCAATCTGGTGCTCCACGTCGTAGGCGCCGACGGGTTGGTCAAGCAGCTCGATGAACGCGGGGTCGACGGTATCGAGCTTGAGAATATTGTCGTCGACGAGCATGAGCGCGTCATGGACTGCGGGTCGGTCGGCAAACGTTCCGTTGGAAAGAACGGCGATTTTAGAGGTGGGGGCGAGCTCATCGCGCAGGCGCACGGCTCCCTCGATGGCTGCGGGGAATTCGGGGGCAGCGGTGGGTTCGCCGTTTCCCGCAAAAGTGATCACATCGGGAAGCGTTTCCGTATCTGCCATCGTGCGCAATTCGTTTTCGAGCGCGGTGAGCACGGTTGCGGCGCTGTTGTGCCTCTCGGTGCATCGGCGATCGCGATTGAAGCCGTTTTCGCAGTAGATGCAGTCGAACGTGCAGATTTTACCGGTCGCAGGCATCATGTTGACGCCGAGCGAGAGCCCGAGGCGCCGACTTTTCACGGGGCCGAAAACGGGGCTGTCGTTGAGAAACGTGGGCATGGATATCTCCTTGATGAATGGGCTAAAGCGCGCGTTGCGCCGGCTCGGTATCTACAGCGCGGCGGATTCGAGCGAAACGCGACTTGCGTGCTTGGCTCCCGCTGCGGAGACGAAGGCGCACCACAAATCGAAGTCGGTTTCGATAAAACGCCAGGTATATTCGGGGTGCCACTGAACGCCGAGGCAAAACGTCTGGTTGTCGAGCTCAATCGCCTCGGGCACGCCATCGGTCGCGCGTGCGACGATATGGGTGTGGCTGCCGTGTTTATCTATGCAGCAATGATGCGCCGAGTTCGTTTGGATGAGCGCTGCCCCGTGCATGGTCCGTGCGAGCAACGAGTTCGGCTCGACTTCGACGGGATGGCAGGGCTCCGTGAGAATGCCCGTATGGCGCCATTGGGTCATACCCTCGCGTGCCCCCAGGCTTGGAACGTCCATACAGAGCGTTCCGCCCGTGGCGACATTGAGCAGCTGTGTGCCGCGGCAGGTGGTGAACAGGGGCTTATTCGCCTCCAGCACTTCCTTGACGAGCTTGAACTCAAATGAATCGCGGATTTCGCAGCAAAGCGTGGGGTCGTATTCATCGGTTTCGCCCCAACGCATGGGGTTGACGTCGGGACCTCCGGGGATGGCGATGCCGTCCGCCATGTCGACATAGCGTTTGATGATCTGTGTATCGTCGGTCAGCGACATCATGAGGGGTAGACCGCCGGCGGCAAGGATGGCATCGACGAACGCGTCGGCGATGGTTTCGTTGGGTGCCAGGGGTTCGTTTCCGTACTGCCCGCCGGTTTCCCAGCGCGGGGAGATGAGGATGAGCGGGCGCTGATACGTCGAGACATCGCGATAGCTGGCGAATTCCGCGGTGGTTTTTGTTCCTATGGGAGTGCTTTTGAGCATGCGCGGTCCCTTTGCGATTGCATGTTTTGCGTAAGATTTTTGCATAAGATTCAACCATTCTAGTGCGAACGGTTGATGTGGCGCATACGGATGCGCAGGGACGATTTCGGGTATGCGGACGGTGCATGCAAATGGGGGCGGCAGCCACGTGAGCAGGGCACGCCGGTGCAGGCGGGAAATGCGCGCGGGGTGCAGGCGAAAGCATACGAGTTAAAACTCGTATTCAGCATGGCTCTGAGGGTTGCGCACCAGCCCGATGCGCGGGGTAGTATAGACGGGTAAACCGATGCGCCAGCCGAGCGGCTCGCTCGGATGTAGATGGTTGGCCGAGCGGCTTGCTCGAACGAAAATAAGGAGAGATTCATGAACGATTACACCTATTTTGCGCCTACGCGTGTGCTGTTCGGTGCGGGTCGACTGAGCGATTTGGGCGACCAGGCACTTCCGGGCAAGCGTGCACTCATCGTCACGACGGGCGGAAAATCGGTTAAGGCAAACGGCTATTTGGCGCGTGTGGAGGCGGAGCTTGACCGTGCAGGTGTGTCGCATCTGCTGTTCGACCGTATCGAGCCCAATCCGCTGCGCGCTACCGTTAACGCTGGAGGCTGGGCTGCGCGCACTGAGAGCTGCGATTTTGTGCTCGCGCTCGGCGGCGGCTCAGTGATGGATGCATGCAAAGGAATCTGCGCTGTTGCGACCAACCCTCATTTCGATGAGGCGGGCAACGAATGCCCCGGTGACATCTGGGATTTTGTGATGGGCGGCACGGCGCTCGGCCAGCATATTTCCCACGATCCGCTGCCGTTGGTGTGCGTGACGACCACTGCGGGAACCGGTTCCGAGGTCGATGCGGGCGGTGTTATTTCGTGCGAGGAAAACGATGAGAAGCTCCGTTTGGGCGACCCTCGTCTGTTCCCGACGCTTTCGGTGGTGGACCCCGAGTTGATGCTCACGGTGCCTGCGCGCCTGACGGCATATCAGGGATTTGATGCGCTGTTCCACAACGTGGAGTGCTTTATTGCCAATACGAATACGCCGATGGGCGATATGGTGTGCCGCGAGGGCATTCGTCGCGCGGCACGCGCGCTCGCTACCTGCGTAAACGAGGGCTCAAATATCGACGCACGTGCCGAGCTCGCTTTTGCCAACACACTTGGCGGCTACGCGATGGTCTGCTCAGGATGCTGCGGATGCCATGGAACCGAGCACGGTATGAGCGCACATCATCACGACCTGCCACACGGTGCCGGCCTGATCATGATCGCCCGCGCGTTCCATCAGCACATGATCGATGCGCATGCGGCGGATGACCGCTACGTCGAAATGGCTCGTCTGATGGGCAATAGCGAAGCGAGCAGGCCCGAGGACTTTATTACCGAGCTCACGAGGCTTATGGAAGCATGCCATGTGGCGGACCTCGCCATGAGCGAGTGGGGCATAACGCGCGAAGAGCTCGCGGACATCGCGCATAATGCAATCACGACCAACGACGCGCTGTTCGCCCATGACCCGGTTGCCCTGACCGAAGCTGATGTTGCGGCAATTCTCGAGGCGAGCTACCGCTAGCACTACATCAGCTGTTTGCCCTCTTTGCGCACCATCAGGCAGCAGATAAATGCAGCGATGGGGATGAGCGTGGTGATGGCGGACAGGCTGAGCGTGCCGTGGATGGCGTTCGATGCGATGGCGAGAACGTTAAGTACGGTGGTGATACCCAGAAGAACAGACGCGGCGCCGGTCTTTTTGGGGTTATTGGCAGCGCAGATGCCGAGCCACGAAATGACGAGTTCCCAGATTCCGCCGACAATCATGATGATGCCTGCGGCGATGGCGAGATTTGCGGGGGAGTTGCCCGTTGCCGCGGACATGGCGGTGAGGGGGGCGACGGAATCGGCGGCGGATGCGCCGCCGACGATGGTGAAGATGCCCATGCCGACAGTAAGAATGCCGAGCACGATCGTGACGATGCTCAAAATCTTGAGCGCTTTGCGGGGTGTTGACATGATGACTCCTTAGAATCGATTGACCGAATGCAGCTCAACTGCGGTTTTATTATCTCCCAAACGGAAGCAAAACAATCCCGCAGCGCCCGTTCGGGGGCGATTCAAACAAGAGATGATGTTGGAGCGGTTGACGAAGTTGTTGAAAAGATCATCGACAACGTTGCTGCTGATGCCTTGTGCTTGTTTGCGCCCAGCTCAGAGCGCGCTATAAAAGCTCGATGGCCGCTTCTGCCATATTCTCAATCGTCATGCCGGACTCTTCGAGCAGCTTGTCGGCGGAAAAGCGGTCGGGGAACGCGCTGGGAAGCCCAAAGCTCGCCACGCGCAGGTCGGTGTTTGCCAGATAGCGGCAGACGCCCTCGCCCCAGCCGCCGTCGAGAACGCCGTCTTCGATCGTAACGACCACGCGATGTCCATCGGCAAGCGCATCGAGTGCGACGGTATCGTATTCGGTTGCAAAACGGGGGTTGATAAGCGTCGGCGCAGTTCCCGTTTTGTCGGCAATGAGGTCGGCGACCTTTTCGCCCAGCTCAAAGAAGTCGCCAAGCGCGAGAATCGCGATATCGGAGCCCCGGCGTACGGTCTTGTAGCGGCAAATGTCAAAGTTGGCGTCAGCCGTGCCCACAGCCGGTGCCAGGTCGGGACGCGATACCACGCCGGTTCCTGGTACGCGAATGGCCACGGGGTGCTCGCGATGGGCAAGGGACCAGTCGAGCATCGCGAGGTATTCCTCGCGGCAGACGGGAGCCAGATAGCGCATGTTGGGAAGGCTTCGCATCTCGGAGATGTCGAAGAAGCCCAGATGGGTTTGATCGGAGTTGCCGTAAGCCGAGCATCCGAAAACAAGCAGGGTGGCGGGCGCGTCGTTGAGGCACAGATCGTGCCAGAGCTCATCGAAGGCGCGCTGCAAAAACGTTCCGTAGACGCCAAAAACGGGCACGGAGCCCGCTGTGGCGAGCGCGCACGCGTATGTCACGGCGTGCTCCTCGGCGATGCCCACATCGACGAACTGGGCACCCGCGGCGCGTCGGCGCTCGGGCGTGAACCCCATGATATAGGGAGTGGCGGCGGAGATTCCGACGACACGACGATCCTTATGCATGCGATCGAGCAGGTAGGAGCCTGTAATCTCGGCATAGGTGTCGTTGCTGCCGGTGCATGCGCGCGGTACGGGCGTCTTGACGCCGGTGGCGATATCGAACGGTCCCACATGATGCCAGCCCTCGGGATCCGCCTCCGCGGGGGCATAGCCCAGGCCCTTGACGCTATGGATGTGCAGCACGACGGGATGGTCGCATCCGCGCAGCTCGGTAAGCATATCGGTGAGCGCAAGAACGTCGTTACCGTCTTCGAGATAACGATAATCGAGCCCCAGCGCGGTGAAAAAATTGTTGGGGCAGGTGCCGTTGCTGGCGCGCAGCTCGGCAAGGTTGCGGTACAGGCCGCCGTGGTTTTCGGCGATGGACTGGTCGTTGTCGTTGATGATGACGACCAGGTTGCTGGCCAGCTCCGCAGCGTTGTTGAGTCCCTCAAACGCAAGACCGCCCGACAGCGAGCCATCACCGATGACGGCGACGACGTTATACGTCTCGCCGGCGAGGTCGCGCGCCTTGGCGAGACCGCATGCGAGACTGACCGAGGTCGAGGTGTGACCCATGGCGAACAGGTCGTGCTCGGATTCCGCGGGGCTTGAGAAGCCGGAGACCTCGCCGAAATGAGCGGGGTCAATAAACGCGCGGGTGCGTCCGGTCAGCAGCTTGTGCGTATAGGTCTGATGCGATACGTCGAAAACGAGCTTGTCGGTGGGCGAGTCGAACACGCGGTGCAGCGCGACGGAAAGCTCCACAACGCTGAGGTTGGGAGCAACATGACCGCCATGAGCTGCTGATTCGGTAAGAATGGCTTGGCGCACTTCGTGGCACAGCTCAGGCAGCTGTGCGCGCTCGAGGGCCTTTACGTCCTCGGGTGTATAGGTGTGCGTCAACAACATTACTCGACTTGCTCCGATGGTACTTAACTTTGCCGATACATAATCGTAACCATTTTCGCACCTTTGCGGTCAACGGCAAATGCATCCAACTAAAAACCTATGGGACGGAGTCGGGCATTGCGCGGCTGCATATTGAAGCACGTCAATTGAAATTAAAGGGGCGGTCTCTCCATGATGCGAACGACGACGGCGGCAAGTGCGTGCGGGTCTTGGTCGTATGATAGGGGCAACGGAGCACAACGGCGATGCATCGAGGTGCAATCGATGAGATGTTGGTCGCGAGACGTTGGGCTGCAGCATTGGGAAATTCGACGCGGGCTCTTCGTGAGCGCCGCGAAAATTTGGGAAGTGCGAAAGACGGGGAGTCGGTGAAACGGGACGAAGCCAAAGCACGGGTTCGGGCGGTAGCTTATGAACTCGAACGCGACGGACGCTTGGGTCTCACACGCTCGTTCGTGCAGCACGGGGACGTGACGGTCTATGCGCATGTCGTTTCCGTCGCACAAACGAGCCTGTCCGCGGCGTACGTGCTCGAGCGCGCGGGCGTGCGCGTCGACACCGACTCGCTCATACGCGGTGCGCTTCTGCACGACTATTTCCTCTACGATTGGCATGATCCCGACCCGAGCCATAGGCTCCACGGGTTCCGTCACCCTCGGTTTGCCCTCGAGCGTGCCGAGGAAGATTTCGACCTGACTCCGCGTGAGCGGAATATCATCGTGCGGCACATGTTTCCGCTCGTTCCGATTCCGCCGACCTGTCGCGAGGCTTGGATCGTGTGTTTGGCGGACAAATGGTGCGCGTTGCGCGAGACGGTGCTGCCGCGCGTGCGCGCTCTTCGCTCGAGAGACCGTGCATGATGATGGAGGTGCATGACGAACATGGCGATCATGACGAGTGGTCCGGCGCTTGCGTTGGCATCGATATGCAGGGGCGCTAACGGCGCATCTGCCGGTATGGCAGGCGCGGCTTTGGTGGCGGGCGGCGCGCTCACCGCATGCGGAACGACGCTTGTAGACGCCCCGCTTTCGGCGATGATTCTCTCGTTTGTCGCGTACGGTTTTGTCGGTTGGCTCTGGGAGTCGACCGTATGCGCGATGCTCAATCACGGCCACTTTGCCAACAGCGGTTTTTTACTGGGGCCATGTTGTCCCATCTACGGTGTCGGCGGGCTCGTCTGCTGGCTTGCCCTGCGTGGTATCGACAACGTTTACCTGCAATTTATCGCGGCTGCAATCGCCTGCTCGATTGTCGAGTATGCGGTCGGGGTGCTTTTGGAGCTTACGACCCATGCGCGGTTTTGGGACTATTCGGACATGCCGTTCAACATCAACGGGCGCGTGTGCCTCTACGGTGCACTCATGTTCGGTTTGGGCGCGGTGGGCATCTGCCGAGCTGCCGAACCTGCGCTGCTCGCGTGTTTGGGCGCGCTTCCGGCGTGGACCGTGCACGGTCTCGCCGCCGTGGTTGTCGTGCTGCTCGCTGTCGACACCGCGCTTTCGCTCGCGAGTTGGCGCCGTCTGTCCGACACGCTCGAGCGCGTGCGCGTGGAGCTTGCCGACCGTATCAACGATTCTTTGCAGGACGCGTCCGATTCCATGCTCGAGCATATTCCCGACGCTGCACTCGATTCCGCCTCGACGGCGCATGTGCGCGGTCGCGCCATCAACGGCTGGCTTGCAGAGATCTCCGATGCCGTGATGGATGCCGTGCGCGAGCACGTCGACATGCCGCGCTTTATCGTCGACGGCACGCGCGGGCTCCGCATGGTCGCGGGGCGCGTTCGAAGCGTCGCCGCACGCGGTGTTGCTGCAGGTACAGCCGCCGTCTCTCACACGGTGCACGCGACCCGTCCCGTTCCCAAAATCTCGCTCAACCGTCGCGACCTGCGCTTCTTCAACGCGTTTCCGCATCTGCGCCTCAACCGTTACGAGGGCGTCATTCGCGCGACCGATTTGCGTCGCCGCGCGCACAAGCTATTTCGTTGGCATTAACGGCATATTTCAAGCTCGTTTCAAATGTTTTCGGACGGTTACAGAACAGCGTCCAATCATTTACAACCCGCCTATCTGGTCTAGTCCAGCAGCCATGCGGTGCCACCATGCTGCTACCTCAAAAACCAACCAGAAGGGGGAGAGCGGATGTTCGATACGGGATCGACGGCGTTTATGCTCATCTGCACCATGCTCGTGTTTTTGATGACACCGGGTTTGGCGTTTTTCTACGGCGGTCTTTCGCGCCGCAAGAACGTAATCAACACCATGATGATGTGCTTCGGCGTAATCGGTATCGTCGGTGTGCTGTGGGTCGTTGCCGGCTGGTCGTTTGCCTACGGTGGAGACGGCTCGTGTTCGTTCTTCGGCGGATTCGACCAGCTCGGCTGCTCGCAGGTTCTCGGTCAAGTGCTCGATGCCGCCAAGGGCAACGCGGACAAGAGCGTGTACCCGAAGGTCGTGAACGTGGCGTTTCAGATGGCATTCGCCATGATCACGGCCGCCATCGTCACCGGCTCGCTTGCGGGTCGCGTCAAGTTCGGCGTCGTTGCCGCATTCATCTCGATCTGGATGCTCGTGGTGTACGCGCCGCTCGCACACATGGTCTGGGGCGGCAAGGGCTCGCTGATCGGCGAGGTTATCGGTGCGCTCGATTTTGCCGGTGGCGATGTCGTCCATATCTCATCGGGTCTTACCGGCCTTTTGCTCTGCATCATGCTCGGTCGTCGTCGTGGCTACGGCATGATGAGCTATCGCCCGCATAACGTTCCGTTCGTGGCACTCGGTGCGGGTCTGCTCTGGTTCGGCTGGTTCGGATTCAACGGCGGTTCTGCGTTCAAGGCAGACGCCGTCGCTGCGCTCGCCATCCTCAACACCGTGATCGCAAGCGCCGCCGGCCTTGTTTCCTGGATGGTCATCGAGCGCGTCAAAGTCGGAAAGCCCACGCTCGTGGGCGCGAGCACCGGCCTCGTCGCGGGCCTCGTCGTGGTGACGCCGGGCGCCGGCTTCGTCGAGCCCTGGGCAGCACTCGTCATGGGTCTTATCGTCTCGCCCGTCTGCTATTTCGCGATTTCCAAGCTCAAGGTCCACTTCGGCTACGACGATGCGCTCGACGCGTTCGGCTGCCACGGTATCGGCGGCTTGCTCGGCGGTGTGCTCACCGGCATTTTCTGCGTGCCCGAGCTGAGCTGGACCAGCCACGGCGGTCTGTTCTACACGGGCGACCCGTCGCTTTTGGTAAGTCAGGTGCTCGGTATCCTTCTGACGATCGTCGTCGTCCTCGTACTCGACCTTGTGATCGCTGCCGTCGTCCGTGCGCTTTTCCGTGGCAATGTACGCGTGAGCGAGGCGGACGAGGCGCTGGGTCTGGATGCCGCCGAGCATGGCGAAAGCGCATACCCCGCCTACAGCGGATTCGACTAGCGGTTTTGTCTGCCATTCCAGAAAGGAACCCATCATCATGAAAAAGATCACGGCTATCGTCCGCTCTGAAAAGCTCGAGCCGCTCAAGGAAGCATTGTTTGCCGCGAGTGTGCGCGGTATGACCATCAAGCAGGTTCAAGGTTGCGGGGCGCAGCACGGTTGGACCGAATACGTGCGCGGCAACGAGATGCTCGTCAACACGATTCCCAAGGTCGAGTTCGATCTTCTGTGCGAAGACGACCAGGTCGACTCAATCGCCGAGGTCATCTGCGACGCCGCGTTTACCGGCGAGGTCGGTGACGGCAAGATCTGGGTGACGCCCGTGGAGGAGGTCATCCGCATTCGTACGCGCGAACGCGGAAGTGCGGCGCTCTAGACGAGGTACGTGTTTCCAAACAAGGCGCGTCAAGGTCTGCGTCGCCGGGTGTACCGTGGGATGTTGTCCGGCAGTCCATCTGCCGATATTCAGTTTGGACATCGCTTGGGGCAGGGTCCATGTGCAGAGATTGAAATCCGTGCATGGGCTCCGCCCGTTTGCATGCGCTATCCTCGTGGCTAGAAGAGAATGCGGGAGGCAACCATGATCAAGTTGTTTGCGAGCGACCTAGACGGCACGCTGCTCAATGCCATGCACGAGACGGATGGGTTTATTCGCTGCGCCATAGGCGAGGTAATCGATGCCGGGGCGCATGTCGTGCCCGCAACGGGGCGCGCGTATCCGCCCGCGGGACCTCACGGTTTTGACGGTCTTGCAGTCGAGACGGTATGCGCTAACGGCTCGATCGTGCGCGGACGCAACGGCGAGCTGCTGCATGCAAGTACGATCGACAAGGCGTTTATCGAGGAGCTGCTCAAAGAGTTCCCCCAGATTTGCTTTAGTTTTGTCGCGCCCGAGGGGTCGTATCTCAACGGTTCGCGTGAGCAGCACGATGCCGGTTTCAAAAAGGACGGCCTGCTCCAGCGCATTATCATGCGCGGCATGCGCTCGCGCGAAAACAACCCAGAGGAGTTTCATTTCGACCAGGATACCTCCGAGATTCTGTCGCACGACATCTGCAAGATCAATGTGCGCGTGACGGATGGCGCAGATGAGCGCAGCCTTGCAGCGTTTTTGGCAGACCATGCCGACACCGTGGTCAACGCGCCGTTCAACCCCGTTATGTTTGAGATCACGGACAAAGACGTGAACAAGGGCGCCTCGATCGCCTGGCTCGGACGCTACCTTGGAATCGACGAGAGCGAGATCGCCGTTTACGGCGACGGCGGCAACGATATCGAGATGCTTAAGCGGTTCAAGCACGCGTTCGCCACGAAAAACGGCACCGATGATGCAAAGGCCGCGGCGGGAACCATAATCGGGAGCTGCACGTTTCATGCTGTTCCCAAGCATATGCTCGCGACCATGCGCACCCAGCGCGGGCGCACCGTTATCGAATAGACGCTCGATTGCGCGGGACTTAAGCTCGAGGAAAAGCCGCATCACTCTGTGTGGTTTTTCATGAACGTGCACATGGTGTGCAATAATACTCGGTATGTGCAATAGCACACAGACTGAGTAATAAGGAGACCGTTTGTCCCAACTTGAGAAAGGCGACCGCCGGTCGCTGCGGTCGCAGCGGGCGTTGCGCCAAGCACTTGCGAGCGAGCTCTCTGCCGGCGAGGACATTTCGAGCCTGAACGTTGCCGCGCTCACCGACCGTGCCGGGCTCACGCGCCGCACGTTCTACTCGCACTATCGCGACATCCCCGATTTCATCAACCAGATAGAGGACGGCATTCTCTTGGAGATTCGTCGTCTGACCAGCCAGATTTCAGCCGCAACGCTGCCGGAGCTCTATCACAACATCGATGAGCTCGAGCCCGCGCCCGGCTCGGTCGAGCTGCTCCGTTACCTTGCCGATAACCGCGAGCTCGTGGGTTCGCTTTTGGGGCCGGGTGGCGATCCGGCGTTCATCAAAAAGGTTATCGACCTGGCGCGCGAGGAGGTCGCGGGGCGCATGCAGACCGGCATCTCGGGTCTCGCTCTGGGCCGCTTCTTCGATTACTACCTCACCTATGTCGTTACCGCGGAAATCGGCGTGGTCCAGCGCTGGTTCGAAAACGACCTCGACGAGAATCCCGAGACCATGGCGCGTATCATGACCGTGATCGCGTTCGTGCGTCCCGGCGACCTGTACGGTCAACCCATCGACATCAACGTGCCCGCGTATGGCATGAAACTCATGAATTTGCGACTCGAAGACACCGTCGAGCAGGATTAAGAGGAGAGACACATGGCAGATCTGAGCCAAGAGATCAAACCGGGCGTTGTGCCCGAGGGCGCGATTTTCAACCCCGAGGCGGCAAACGGTCCGCTGCATCTGGGCATCGACGTGGGCTCCACCACCGTTAAGCTCGCCGTGCTCAACGACCAGAACGAGATCGTCTACGCCAAGTACCAGCGCCATCACACCGATGTCCGCGCATGCGCTCGCGACCTGTTCGTGGGTGCTGCGGGTGTGCTGCCCGAGGCGCAGATGACCTGCGCCATCACCGGCTCGGGCGGCCTTTTGCTGTCGCAGTGGCTCGGCCTCGAGTTCGTGCAGGAGGTTATCGCGAGCAAGCGTGCGGTCGAGACGCTGATTCCCGCGACCGACGTTGCGATCGAGTTGGGCGGCGAGGACGCCAAGATCATCTACTTCGACAACGGCATCGAGCAGCGCAT
>OGDF01004048.1_pt1 | contig 17147 bp, 18 predicted proteins | sample 1570141 | NCBI WGS metagenome assembly OGDF01 (sample SAMEA4370581, study PRJEB24528) | human gut metagenome | reverse complement strand
AGAAAACCCTATTTTGGCAAAAATGCCAAAATAGGGTTTATCTACAGTCTGAGGCAACAGCATGGCGCTGTTGCCTTTTTCATATGTCGTTTTTGAAAGGTAAAAAAGCACCTCAGGGAGAAGGTGCTCAAATCAGAATTTGAGACGTCAAACCCCATGAGGTGTCTGGTCATGTGAAAAATTACATACCGCCAAACAAGATGGTTGCCAGTGGGTAGCCGATGAAGGTGTAGCAAACCCATGTGATGACGCACATTGGCAATGCGCAGATTTCAATTTGTTTGAAGGTAATTTTGTCTTTTTGTGCATGAAGCATTGCGCAGTAAGGAGAAGCGGCTGGTGTTGCCAAAGCTACGAATACCATCATACCAATGCTCATGCAGAGGGACATCATTGGAACATCAGGATACATATCCTGGAATGCCAAAGCAATAGGAATAATGATGGTTGCCATACCGGCGTTGTTTGCAAAGTTGGTTGTGATCAATGCAAACAAAAGAAGAATGCCAACAAAGACGAGATCTGGCTTGTTACCGAGCAATGGTGTCAGTACTTGTACAATAAAGGCCTTTAAGCCGGTTTTATCGGTTGCTACAGCGTCGCAGACATAAACAGCGGCGGCAACAAGGAAGATGATGTCCCATGACATGGAACGTTTGGCAACTTCCTTAAAATTAAGCATTGGTTTTCCTTCGAAGCGTGCCAGCATTAATACAATGATGCAGACAGACAAGACGCCGTTTGTGCCATATGCATTTAGGATGCCTGTAATGGCCCAGGTTTTTGGCATGAAACTTGGCGCCAGCAATACGATGATGAATATTAAGCATGTCAGAAGCATGACCTTCTGCTGCAGATTCATTGGTGGCAATGGATTTTTATTGAACTGGTCCGGATGAACATTTTCCATTTTGCTGACATCTGGGCGCAGGATGAATTTAACAAACAACAAGAATAAAACTAAAAGCAGCAACGAAATGATCAAATTATAAGCGATGTATGCTGGATAATTTACAGCAATGGATGTTGATTTGGTGAATGCACCAGTAACAACCAGGGCTGCACCTTTGAATGGGAACATTGGCTGACCGAGGGTTGCTGCAAGATAAATTCCGAAGATGGAAGTCCAGAAAATAGGATCATGTCGGTCATATCCAAATTCTTTCATAGATTCATACATTAATGGCCAAAGGATCAGCAATGAAGCGACGGCCAGTGTAAATCCGGAAATGAAGTATGAGCAGAAGAAAACGATGAATAAGAATACATAAGGACGACCGGTGATGATTTTTCGTGTTAAGAAGAAACGTGCAAGATATTTGGTGCAGCCGACATATTCAACCGCGCCAAACAGCACCATACCGAGCATAACTGTGATAACGGTATCACTGCCAATGGCATTGAGAAAAACTGCCTTTACTGCTGCATAGCCGGTGACTTCTTCGCCAAGATAGCCGGAGTAAAGTGCAAATAATAGCAAACCCAAAAGGCTTGGCCAGATACTATCTAGTGTTGACCATAGGTAAACCATGCCGATCAATATGCCTGCAACCCACATGCCGGTTTCAGTGATAGGTTCAAATGGTCCAAGCTGAGGAAAGCCAATCATGATTAGTAGGCCGATGACAACATGGAACCAATACCAAGGACTTGTTTTGGAAACTTTTTTAGATTCCGTACTCATAATTACCACCTCGTAAAATTTTTTGTCCATTTCATTTGGATAAGATTATCTTATATCTTTTCTTTTGTTATATCATTAACATATGTTAACGAGAATTGATTAATAATTCTATATTATTGTATTAGTGCATATATAAAAAGAATTGATTTATAATGTGATCGTTAGTTGAAGATGGGGCGTTTATTATTCCGACAGGATAAGCTTAGGGGGAAACGCTATGGATTTAATAAAGATGCCTGGTGTTCATTTTGAAAAAATAAAAAAGGGGACGATTTTTATTAAACAAGGTGACCCGGTGGAGTACTTATATTATCTGACAAAAGGGTATTTTTATCGCATTATGACAACAATAAAAGGTGATGAGGTTATTTACAGCATCAAAAGTGCCAACGATGATCTGGCACAATGCTTGATTGGCGTCTTTTGCCTTTATAGCTGTCATTCGTCGCAAACGCATTGTGGGCGGCTTTCTTCAACCGATTTCGTTGCAATGACCGACTGTGAAGGCTATTTGATTCCTAAAGATGTGTTCTATTCCTATGCAAGCTCTAATCCTGATTTATTAAGCAGTTTATTGGACGCTATGCTGGACGAACATGTACGATTGATACAAAACTATCAATCGCATCAAGAACAAAGCGTAGCCAATAGGCTCTGTCAGTTGCTTTTAGAGTATTCAGAGCCCAACCCAGAGAATACAACTCGTGTTGTTACTGTCAAAAATGTGGACCTTGCGGGATTTCTGGGCGTTCATAAGGTGACTGTGGCACGAATCATTAAAGCGTTGAAAAGTAAAAATGTCGTTGAACGGCGAGAAAAAGAATTATATGTCGTTGACGTTCTTCAATTAGAAAGCTTTGCGAATGGTGAATACTTAGAATACCATTGATAAGGATTATAAAAAAGATATTAACAGAGGTTATCTATTCTAATCTTGCATAGTGGTAATCTTATATTAAAGAATGTTTTTTGCATATAAAGGAGGAATCATAATGGGAACACCAAGTGTATACCCTACTGGAACAACCATCTATAATCCTGAAAAAGCCTGGAGCGGCTACACTTTGATGCCAGTATCTGGCATTGGCGCCATTTTGATTGATATGAATGGCAATGTCATCAAGGTATGGAAGGATTTTCAAGGTTTTCCAAATAAGCTGCTGAAGGGCGGTTATTGCATGGGCAGCCTAGGCCGTCGTGATGCTGAATATGCGTACCAGGATATGGCGGACTTGACCGAAGTTGACTGGGATGGCAATGTTGTATGGTCCTTCAACAAAACCGAATTCTGCAAAGACGGCAACAAAGAATACTGGCTGGCTCGTCAGCACCATGATTACCAGCGTGAAGGCAATCCTGTGGGTTATTATGTTCCTGGCATGGAATGCCAGACGCATGGTGGCAACACCTTGCTTCTCTGTCACGAAGATTTGTATAACAAGCGCATTTCTGACAAGCGTTTGCTTGATGACTGCTTCATTGAAGTAGATTGGGAAGGCAACATTGTATGGAAATGGAACATCAATGAACATTTCAGAGAACTGGATTTTTCTGAACAAGAAAAGGCCATCCTCTTCCGTAATCCAAATTATCACACCAATGGTGAAGGGCAGTGCGACTGGATGCACATCAACTCTATGAGTGTTCTCGGTCCGAATAAGTGGTACGACCAAGGCGATGAACGCTTCCATCCAGACAATATTATTTGGGATGCACGTGAATCCAACATTATGGGGATCACCGATAAGAAGACTGGTAAGATTGTTTGGCAAATTGGTCCAGACTTCACCAAGACCAAAGAACTGCGTAAGATTCGCCAAATCATTGGTCAGCATCACTGCCACATGATTCCAAAAGGTCTGCCTGGCGAAGGCAACATTCTCATTTTCGATAATGGCGGCTGGGCTGGTTATGGCTATCCAGGCCGCACCAGTAAAGATGGTACCAAGGCTGATCTCCGTGATCATTCCCGTATTCTGGAAATTGATCCAGTGACCTTGAAACTGGTGTGGGAGTTTACTTCCGCTTCTTGGTACAGCATGTCTTCCATCGTAGCAAAGAGCCAGTTCTACAGCCCGCTGATCAGCTCAGCTCAGCGCTTGCCTAATGGCAATACCCTGATCACCGAAGGCTGCGGCTGCCGTCTGCTCGAAGTAACCCCAGATAAAGAAGTGGTTTGGGAATTTATTGCTCCATTTGAAATGGATTCTCCTCGTATTTATCGTGCATATCGTTATCCATACGATTATGTGCCACAGGTTCCAGCGCCAACAGAAGTTCCTGTTGAACGTCTGAACAATCTTTCATTCCGTGTTCCTGGTGCTGCTGATGCACACATTGACAATGTTGTCTCGATAGAAGGCACCTGGGGATATGAAGGCAAAATGGACGCTTGTGTAACCGACGACCAATTTGAAGATACCTTTTAATTAATATTTCATCCTTTTGACGCAGCGCATGGTCGCTGCGTTCTTTTTTTGTGCTGTTATTGACATATGCTATTTATGATGCTATGATGGGCTTATAAAAGGCATATGCCAATAATAACAGTGGTTAATAGCGTGTTGTTTCGATAGAAAGAGGTAAGATACCATGAAGATTGCGATTCCAGTTGATCATCCATCTTTAGAGAGTAAGGTGGCCGAGAATTTTGGCCGTGCAGCAAATTTTGCGTTCTATGACGATGAAACCAAGGAAGCTGTTTATGTTGATAATTCTGCGATCATGAGTCAGGGTGGAGCGGGCATTAAGGCGGCGCAGGTCATTGTTGATCATGGTGCGCAGGTGTTGATCACGCCACGCTGCGGTGAAAATGCTGCGGAGGTGCTGAAAAAAGCTGGCGTGGCGCTGTATGGTTCGGTGGCAGGCTCTGCTGAAGAAAATGTGCGTGCATTTGAAGCACAAGAGCTGACAGCACTAACGGATATTCACGCAGGCTTTCATCATCAGGGGTGATGAGCTATGAAAATCGCGGTATTAAGCGGTAAAGGCGGCACTGGGAAAACATTTGTGTCGGTGAATCTTGCGGCGTCGGCTGCGTCAGCACTCTATGTGGATTGTGACGTGGAAGAACCTAATGGGCATCTGTTTTTTAAGCCGGAAGCGGTGGCGTCGACGCCCGTGTCGAAACTGTTGCCTGTTTTTGACGCAGCGGTGTGCAGTGGATGCCGGCAATGTCTTGATTTCTGCCGCTTTAATGCGTTGGCTTATATCGGTGATGCGCCCATGGTGTTTAAGGATGTGTGCCATTCCTGCGGTGGCTGTCGGCTGGTTTGCCCCGAACATGCCGTTGCTGAAGAAGCGGTTGAGATTGGCCATGTAGAAGAAGGGCACCATGGCAGCGTGGCGGTTGCTTCGGGCTTTTTGAACATTGGCGAAGCCTCTGGCATTGGCATTATTGCTGAGCTGCTTAAAAAGGCTGAAACCTCTGAGGCGGCGCAGGTGGTCATCGATTGTCCGCCAGGGAGCGCGTGCTCGGTGGTGGAAAGTGTCAAGGATGCCGATTATTGTCTGCTGGTGGCTGAGCCAACAATTTTTGGGGCGCATAATTTTGAAATGGTTGCCGAGCTGACTGCGGTCCTGCAAAAGCCTTGCGGTGTGGTGATCAATAAGGCGATGGACGATACGGCACAGATCGATCGGCTTTGCGCCGAAAAGAAGCTGCCTATTCTGGCGCGCATTCCATACGATGCCGAAACGGCGCGTTTGGGTGCCGAAGGTAGCATTGCCGTGGAACACGACGCGGCAATGCGGGCGTTGTTTGAGACACTGTGGCAGCGCATCGAGGAGGAGGCAAACGCATGAAACAATTGCTGATTTTGAGCGGAAAAGGCGGCACTGGAAAAACGACGACGGCGGCGGCTTTTATCGCTTTTGCAAACGCGCAGGCTTTTGCGGACTGTGACGTGGACGCCCCGAATCTGCACTTGCTGCAGCAATTTGCCGATGAACCGCGGACGACGGACTATCTGGGCGGGCAGAAAGCTCAGATCGATTCTGCACGTTGCATTGGCTGCGGTCTCTGCCAGCAGCACTGCCGCTTTGACGCCATTCGCCGCAAGGCAGAAGGATTTGAAGTGAACCCTATTGCTTGTGAAGGCTGCGGCGTGTGCGTGGCTGTTTGTCCCGAACATGCTGTGACGCTTTTGGATGACGTTGCCGGTGAACAGATGCTGTACCGGGACGGTCGTGTGTTTTCCACTGCCAAGCTGAAAATGGGGCGCGGCAATTCAGGAAAGCTTGTCACAGAGGTGAAAAAGGTGCTGACGGCCAACAGCGACGCCGAATTTGCCATTGTTGACGGCTCACCAGGCATTGGCTGCCCAGTCATCGCCTCCATCAGCGGGGCGCATATGGTCTTATTGGTGGCGGAACCAACCGTTTCAGGGATCAGCGACTTGCAGCGTGTGATCAAAACGTGTCAGGGTTTTGGCACAAAATGCGCTGTCTGCGTCAATAAAGCCGACGTCAGCCCACTGCAGGCCGATCACATTGAAAAGTTCTGCCGGGACAATGGCATCCCGTTTGTTGGCCGCATTCCGTATGATGAAACGGTGCCGAAGGCCATCAATGAAGGCAAGAACATTGCCGAGACAGCGTGTCCGGCACGCGAGGCGCTGTTGGAGATTTATCAGGAAGTCATGAATTTGTTTTTTGAAGCATAAATGTTTTTATCACAAAAATGGAGGCGTTATTTTTATGAAAATCGCAGTTGCAAGCACAGGCGCAATGACCACGGAACACTTTGGCCATTGTGAGAACTTTAATATTTTTGACGCTGAAAATGGTGTCATCACCGCTCAGGAAAGCATTCCAAACCCAGGGCATAAGCCAGGATTTCTGCCAAACTATCTTGGCGATCTGGGTGTGAACGTGGTTATTTCCGGCGGCATGGGCCAAGGGGCCATCGATATTTTTAACACGCGTGGCATTGAAGTCATCACCGGTGCCAGCGGCAGCGCCGAAGACTGCGCCAAGCGCTATCTCGCCGGTGAATTGAAATCCACTGGCTCTGTCTGCCATAAACACGAACATGCCGGTGAATGCGGTGGTCATCACGGCGCCTGAGCCTTTGTCCGATGCTGAGAATAGGTCTGAAGCCCATGCTTCAGGCCTTTTTCTTTGCTGGGGATGGTGGACAGCGGTGGAGAATGTTTATATAATGAAAGATACAGTGTTTGATGAAAGGAAGCGGATGGTGCATGCAGTCCATCAATACCATTTCGCTGGTGCAGCGTTATTGGCAAGTTTATATCCAGCCAGGTGCTTTTTGCATCGATGCCACGGCTGGGCGCGGGCATGATACAGAGAGGCTTTGTCGTTTGGCGGGGCCGAATGGGCGCGTGCTGGCGTTCGACATTCAGCAGGAAGCCGTCGCTGCTACAAAAGAGCGGCTGGCGAAGGCGGGCTTATCGGCCGAGGTTCTGAAAGCGAGCCACGCCGACATGGCCGAGTATGCGGCACCTGACAGCGTGGATGCCATCGTGTTCAATCTGGGCTATCTGCCGGGCGGCGATCACCATCTCGCCACGCAGCCAAAGACCACGATACGTGCTATTGACAGCGGCCTGACGCTGCTCAAAGAAGGCGGCATCATGACCTTGTGCATTTACCATGGCGGCGACAGCGGCTTTGCGGAGCGTGATGCGGTGCTTGATCATTTGCGCACGCTGGACCATCATCGTTACACGGTGTTGGTCAGCGATTTTTTCAACCGTTCAAACCATCCGCCGATTGCGGTATTGATCATCAAAGAAAAAAATTGAGTTTTTTTGAAAAAAATTTGTTTTTCGTGAATGAAATGGCCTGTTTGAATCGTATTGATAGTGAAAACATTTTTTAAGGAGGTCATTCTTATGAAACACAAAAAGAAATTTTTAGCAGCCATCATTATTGGATTATTGGTCATCGCGTCGGTTCCAGCGGCCATGTTTGCGGCCGGCTATGGTCGCGGCGCAGGCAATGGTGCTGGCAACGGCACAGGTGTTGGCTATGTGGATGCCAATGGTGACGGTGTCTGCGACAATCAGGGCAGCGGCCTTGGCAATGGCAACTATGTGGATGCCAACGGTGACGGCGTGTGCGACAATTATGTAGACGCCAATGGCGATGGCATCTGCGATAACCATGGCACAGGCTGCGGTGGCAATTTTGTCGATGCTGACGGCGACGGCGTGTGCGATAATTACACCGGTAACGGTGGATATGGAAATGGCGGTCAAGGCAGCAATTATGTCGACGCTAATGGCGACGGCATCTGTGACAACGCGGGCACAGGTTGCGGCAACGGTGGCGGCATGGGCCATCATAATGGCGGCGGCCATCACGGCGGTCGCTGGTAAACCGTTAAATAGTAGAAAAGAGGGGGCGCGGTCATGCGCAGCGAAGAAGCAGTCAATCGGGCAATTGAAAACTATGCCTCAACAGTCAAGCGCATTTGTTTCATTCATTTGAAGAACGAAGCGGATACCGAAGACATTTGTCAAACGGTGTTTTTGAAATATGCGATGAACGATAAAGTTTTTGACAGTGAGGCACACGAAAAAGCGTGGATCATCCGCGTGACCATCAATGCCTGCAAAGATCTTTTGAAAAGCTTCTTTCGCAAGCATACTGTGTCCCTTGATGCATATGTGGAGCAGGGCGGCGTCGTTGATGCCGCCCATTCTGAAGTGTTGGAGGCTGTGCTGGCTTTGCCGGAAAAATATCGGCGCGTCATCTACCTTCATTATTATGAAGGCTATCCAGCTGCGGATATTGCAGAGATCCTGCGCATCAATGTCAACACCGTCTACACACAGCTGACCCGTGCGAAAACGCTGCTGCGCGATGAATTGGGAGGTGAAGCGTGATGGAACAACGACTGAAAGAGGCTTTCGAGGAGATTCAGGCTGAGGATGCACTGAAAAACCATACGAAACAGGCTGTTTTCAAGGCGATGCGTGAAGGTGCCAAGCCAAAACGGCGGCTGCGCCGCTGGGCGCCGGTGTATGCGCTGGTTTTCTGTTGCTTGCTTGCTTTGGGGCTCGGCGGCCATCACCTCTATTACACACCGACAACAGTGGTCAGCATCGACATCAATCCATCTTTGGAGATGGACATCAATCGCTTTGACCGTGTCATCGCCCTCAATGGCTACAACGACGACGGCGTGGCCCTGGCTGCGGAACTGAACGTTAAAAATATGAATTATGACGACGCGGTGGATGCGCTTATGGCGAATGATACCATCAATGACTGCCTGGCAAATGGCGAAGAACTGTCCATCGCCGTGGTCCAGTCTGACAACGGGGACACGACGCAGAGTGATGCTGTGCTGAACTATGTGTCAAACTGCACCGCCGAGCATAAAAATGCGCACTGCTACGCTTTGGAAAGTGACGACAGCCAAATGGCAGATGCTCATGATGCGGGGCTTTCCTGCGGCAAATATCACGCGTACCAGGAGCTTTTGGCTTACGATCCAAGCATCACGCCAGAAGAAGTGCAGCAAATGACCATGCGCGAGATTCGCGAATTATTGGCCAGCTATCAAAATAGCGGCAGCGACGAGACCAGCGATTCAGCCGCATCCAGCGGTTATGGCAGCGGTCAGGGCCAAGGTAATGGACAAGGCGCTGGAAACGGTTATGGCCAGGGACAAGGCAGCGGTGCAGGCAATGGTCAAGGTCAAGGACTCCATGCCGCAGAACACAGTCAAGGTGCGCATCATGGCAATGGTCATGAATAAACAACAACAGGCAGTCAGCAGGCTGCCTGTTTTGCGTGTTATGAGTAAATGGCATATCACTCCATGACAGAGCGGCATTGGTGCCATGCTGCAGCAAGTTTTATAATGGAGACAGTGAAACAATCAGGAGGCGTATTTGACATGACCATAGAAGAATTTATTGCCATCATGGACAGCGGGGCCGTCATCGAAGGCCAATCTGAGGCCCACCTTATGATGCATGAACTGTCGGAAGAAGCCATTCGCATTTGTGAGGCCCTGAACCACTGCGACCGCACACCGGAACGCGTGCACGAACTGTTCTGTGAACTGACAGGGCGCGAGGTTGGCGAAGGCGTGGGCTTTTTTCCGCCATTTTTCAGTGACTGTGGTAAAAATCTCAAGATCGGCAGCCACGTCTTTTTCAACAGCGGCGTCAAGATCCAGGATCAAGGCGGCGTGACCATCGACGACGGCGCCCTCATCGGGCACAATGTCGTCATAGCCACTCTGAACCATCTGCAAGACCCGGCACGCCGCGGCGGCATGGTGGGCAGTCCGGTGCACATCGGCAAAAATGTCTGGATTGGTGCCAATGCCACCGTGTTGCCAGGCGTCACCATTGGCGATGGCGCCATCGTTGCTGCGGGCGCTGTTGTCACGAAAGATGTTGCAGCCAATACCATCGTTGGCGGTGTGCCAGCGAAGGTGATTAAAAAAATAGAGGCGTAAGCGTTGGCCGCTGTTCCAAAGAGTGGGAGCAGCGGCTTTTTGCATGAGCTGGGAGGGATGGAGAAAATGTTGCTTCATTTAAGAAATGGTTTTATTTTTTTAAGAATTTTCATATTGAACGCAAAATGATGGGATGATAAGATAGGCTTATCAAATACAACGGAGGGGTTTGTATGCCTAATCATCCGCAACTCATCGTCATGCTGACGTATAATGACCAGACTGTAAACAATGCTTATGACATTTTCGACCAATGCCGCAGCAGCCAGGCGGAATATTGGGGCTTCAAGGAGGCGCCGCTGCCGCTGGCAGAGATGAAAAGAATTTACGACTATATGAAGGCCTGCGGCAAGACCACGTTTCTCGAGGTGGTGGCTTACACAGAGCCAGAATGCCTGGCTGGCGCGCAGATGGCTGTGGCCTGCGGCTGTGATATTTTGATGGGGACGGTGTTTTCTGACGCGGTCAACGACTATTGCCAGGCCAATGGGCTCAAGTACATGCCGTTCGTCGGTGAGATTACCGGTCGTCCGTCGGTGCTTCATGGCACAGTGGAAGGCATGATCGCTGAGGCCCGTGAGTACCTGGCCAAGGGTGCCTATGGTATCGATCTGCTGGGTTATCGCTACGAAGGCGATGCCGCTGCGCTCAACAAAGCTTTCACGGCGGCCATTGATGCGCCGGTGTGTCTGGCTGGCAGCATCAACAGCTTCCAGCGGCTTGATGAGGTGAAGGAAGCGGCGCCGTGGGCGTTCACCATTGGCAGCGCGTTTTTTGATCAGCAGTTCGGCGGCGATTTCTGTGAACAGATTGACCGTGTCTGCGCGTATATGAAGAAATGAGGCCGCTATGTTTAAAGTCTTCTATCCTTACGAATGTGCCGAAAGCGTGTTCACCATCGATTACGACAAGCTGTATGCGATGGGGATTCGCGGGCTGATCTTCGATATTGACAACACCCTGGTGCTTCATGGCAGCGATTCAACGCCGGCCATTGACGATCTCTTCCGTGAGGTTCAGGCCAAGGGCTTTAAGACCCTGCTGTTGTCCAACAACGAGGAAAAACGCATCAATCGTTTTATGCAGAATATCCGCACCTATTACATCCACGATGCTGGCAAGCCGCGCCCGGCAGGCTACCTGCGTGCGCTGGAAGTGATGGAGCTGGAGAAGGATCAGGTGGTGGTCATTGGCGATCAGGTGTTCACCGACGTGCTCGGCGCCAATCTGGCGGGTATGCCAAGCATTCTCGTGAAATTTTTGCGCTGGCCGGAGGAAAAAGCCCTGGGCAAGCGTCGGCGTCTGGAGCAGGCAGTGATGCTGACCTATCGGCTGCGTCCGTCCTGTCAGCACCGTCTGGGTGGCATTGCGCTGCAAGGCAAGCGTCAGCGCCGCCATTTCGGGGACCTGCACCCGCTGTTTTACAAGTTTGCCACCGAGAAGGAAACCCTCAAGCGCCATCTTCAGGACCGCACCAGCCGTGAGACGTTCGCCGCTGAACGGCAGCAGGAAGCGCTGCCGCATCTCGTGGCGGCCCATCAGTCCACCGTCATCAAGCGCGGTCCTGGCATTGATCCCGTGCTGCAGGAAAACAAAGCTGTCAACATCCGCCTGGCCTGCGACAAGCTCAATGGCCTCATCATCCATCCTGGCGAAACCTTCTCGTTCTGGCGGCTGGTGGGCAATGTATCGGAAAAGAAAGGCTACAAAGACGGCCGTGTCATCGAAAAGAACAAAATCATTCCCGGCATGGGCGGCGGGCTCTGCAACCTTGCCAATACCATCAATTTGCTGGCGCTGCACAGCCCTATGACCGTGACCGAGTTTCATAAACATTCCGATGCGCTCGCCTGCGACATCGGTCATCGTGTGCCGCTGAGCGCGGGCACGTCCATTTTCTATAATTACGTGGACTATCGTTTCAAAAACACCACCGATCAGGATGTGCAGCTTCTGGTGTGGGTGGCCGATGGCCAGCTTCATGGCGAACTGCGCAGTGTGCGCCCGTTTCCGTACCGCTATGCCCTTTCGGAGGAAGACCATCATTTCCGCCGCGAAGGGGAGAAGTATTACCGCCTTTCAAAAATCTACAAAGACACCTACGACGGCGACTGGCTCATCAGCCATGAACTGATCTGGGACAATCATTCCGAGGTCATGTTCCCGCCGGAGCTGATTCCCGATGCGATGATCCGCCGCGATTGAATAAGGGCCTCTCTGTCCTCAGACAGGGAGGCTTTGCTGCAATTGACAGCCGCGCAGAAGAACCTTACACTATATGTAGACTATGGAGGAGGTTTTATAAAATGAACACAAGCATCACACGAGAACAGGCATTGGATCTTTTAGTGAAATATAATAAGGATACGTTCCATTTGGAGCATGCACTGACGGTGGAAGGCACCATGGGCTGGTACGCACGGGAGCTGGGCTACGGCGGCGAAGAAGCGTTCTGGCGCCTGGTGGGTCTTTTGCACGACGTGGACTTTGAACAATGGCCGGAGCAGCACTGCCAAAAAGCACCGGAACTGCTGGCTGAAATCGGCGCCGGCGACGACCTGACCCACGCCGTGTGCAGCCACGGCTATGGCATTTGCAGCGACGTACAGCCAGAGCATGAGATGGAAAAAGTGCTCTTTGCCGTTGATGAGCTCACTGGGCTGATCAATGCTGGCGCGCTGGTGCGCCCATCCAAGAGCGTCATGGACATGGGCGCAGACAGTGTCAAACGTAAATTCAAAGACAAACATTTTGCAGCCGGCTGTTCGCGCGATGTCATCCGTCAGGGAGCAGAACGTCTTGGCTGGGAACTCAAAGAGCTGTTTGAGAAGACCATCCTGGCGATGCGCGAATGCGAAGCCAGCGTGCGCGAAGAACTGCCAGCGCTGGTTGAACGTGCCAAACAGGCATGAAGGACGGGCGCTGCCTGCGCGATAAAGGGGGAAGAACATGCCATTTCGTCATTTAGCAGGTGCTGAACGCTGCTATTTTCAACCGGAAGAACACCTGATTTCTGCCGGTGATTCATTAAAATACATCTATTATCTTACCAGCGGTGTGGTTTATCGCATTGGTATGACGGAGAATGGAGAGGAATGCATTCTTGGGCGCAAGATCGGGGGAGAGGGTGTATCGTCTTTAGTGGGCATTTTAGAGGCGTTCAGTAAACCGCCACAGCCTCCTGCTTTAGGGCCCATTGTTCATCATGATTTTATTGCACATACCGACTGCGTGTGTTACAAAATTCCAATCGATGTTTGTTTGTCATATTTGCATGAGCAGCCGGATATGCTTGAAGCGCTGCTGCGTGAGCTGAGCATTGCGTATGGACAAATTTGTAGGAAATACTGGGCACGCAAAGAAAAAAATGTAGCAGCGGAATTGTGTGCCTTTCTCTTGGAAAACAGTCGCGAGAGCGGCGGTGTGCGCCTGCTTTCACGCCAATATACCAATGTGGAGATCGCCAAGTTTTTGTCGGTACATCGCGTGACGGTGACCAATATGCTGCGCGCCTTGAAAGCGCAGGGTTGTGTCGAGCGTACACCGCGTGGCCTTGTGCTCATTGATGTGCCGCAGCTGACCGATTACCGCAACGGCAAAAAAACATTAAGCTATTGATGAAAGAGCCGCCATGTTTTGCAACTTTTTTGTAAAACATGGCGGCTTTTTATGATAAACAAAGAATAATGCAGTAGTCTGGACTAATAGAGGTGTAGTCCGCCTTGTTTAATTTTAGTTATGGAATGGATAAAATAATTGTGAAATAAATATTTCTGTTCAATACTTAAATTTTAGGAAGGTGAAAGAAATGAGTACGACGACAAAACGTAGTCTTTACCCATTGCATCTCATCATTGGCTTTGGCATTTTGGTCCTGTTTTGGCTCTTGCCGCCGATTGATCCGATCACACCGCTGGGGATGCGGTGCGTGGGTGCATTTTTGTCCATGGTTTATCTGTGGAGTGCGGTTGAAACCCTGTGGCCAAGCTTGGTGGGGCTGTTTGTGCTGGCCATCTCCGGCTATGGCGGGGACGGCGGCTTCAATGGCGTGTGGATGACAGCCATTGGTACTGATACTGTTCTTTTGACGCTCTTTGCTATGGTTCTGATGGGGGGCTTGGATGCCATCGGTGACACCAAATACATTGCACGCTGGTTCCTCACGCGTAAGTTGTTTAAGGGGCGCCCAGCGGTCTTTCTTGTCGCTTACTATGCCCTCTGTTTTGTGCTGGCGTCAGTGACCCAGCCAATGATTTCCCTGATTCTGCTCTGGCCAATTTCCACCAGCTTCATGGATACTTTGGGCATCAAAAAAGGCGAACGTATCTGGAGCTATTTCTTCGTTGGCATGTTTGCCGTCTCCACGCTGGCGCAGCCATTGTTTCCATTCAAAGGCGCTGAGTTGGTGCCATATGCGGCGTTCCAGAAAATGACGGCCTCCATGGGTAATCCAATGTCGATTCCAATGTTACCATATATGGTGGTTTGCTTTGTTGTTACGGCATTATTTATTCTCATTTACGTCTTTTTGATTAAGTTTGTGCTGCGTGTGGACCTTAGCAAACTGAAAGCCATCGATCCTGAGATGCTCGAAAAAACGATTCAGTTGCCACCGATGAACAAACGTCAGATCATTTATCTTATCATGCTGCCTTGATTCCTTTTGATGATTCTTGTGCCAAGCGTGGTGAAGGGCAACATTATTTGCAACGCTTTGAGCACCATTGGGCCGCTCGGTGTCAGCTTGTCGTGGCTCATGCTGTTCCTTGTTGTGCGCATCGACGGCGAACCGCTCTTAAACTTCAAAGAAGTCGCTTATCGCAAATTTGACTGGGGCATTTTCTTCATGATTGCGGCAGCGGTTTATGGCGCCAATACGTTGTCCAACGATTCTACCGGTGTGCCTGACTTCCTTGTGCAAGTGTTGACACCGGTTCTTGGCGGCCGCTCGGAAACAGCGTTCGTGGCCATCATGTTCACCTTTGCGCTTATCCTGACCAACTTTGCCAACAACGCCGCCATGGCTGTTGTGCTGATGCCGGTGGTGCTGAATTTCTCCAATCAGCTGGGCATCAACCCAATGCCGGTTGCCACGGGCGTCATCCTCATGGTCTTTGTGGCCATGCTGACACCAGCAGCGTCGCCACACGCCAGCATGATGCACGGCATGCATGCCATCTACGACAAAAAAGACATCTATCGCATCGGCATTCCGATCTGCATTGGTGTCTTGATCCTGTACATTTTCATCGGCTATCCACTGGCGAAAATGCTCATGCTTTAATGATCCAAGCGCTTGCTGCCTGAAAGCAGCAGGCGCTTTTCTCTATAAATGGGCTGAGGGCGTTTCGAAGTTCATCAAATGATGTTATAATATGGATAAATCATTGCCCGCAGCACGAACCATTTTAAAGGAGGAATCATTATGGGAACCCCATCCATTCACCCAACAGGCACCATCATCTACAAACCGGACAAATGCTTCAACGGCTACACCCTGTTCCAGGCCAATGAACACGGCGCGACGCTCATTGATATGAACGGCGGCGTGGTCAACCACTGGCACAACCTCGAAGGCTTTCCAAACAAGCTCCTGCCAAACGGCGACGTCTTTGGCTGCCGCGGCCAGCGCAACAGCACCTATGGCTGGCAGGATTACAAGGACGTTGTGCAGGTGGACTGGAACGGCAAGGTGCGCTGGGAATTTAAGAAGAACCAGTACATCGAAGACCCTGGCTACGAGCCGCAGTGGATGGCGCGCCAGCACCACGACTATCAGCGCGAAGGCAACCCGGTCGGCTACTACGTGCCAGGCATGGACGCCAAAATCGACAGCGGCAACACCCTGATTCTCACCCACACCGACGTGGTTGTGCCGGAGATTTCCCTGCACAAACTCATCAGCGACCGCATGATTGAGGTCGACTGGGACGGCAACATCGTCTGGGATTGGTGCATTCATGATCATTTCGACGAGCTGGGCTTTGATGAAGCCGCCAAAAACACCATCGCCCGCAATCCAAACCTGGTGGCCAACGGCCTTGGCGACTGGATGCACATCAACTGCATGAGCGTGCTGGGGCCAAACAAATGGTACGACGCCGGCGACGAACGTTTCCATCCGGACAACATCATCTTTGACGGCCGCGCCACCAACATCATCGCCATTCTCGACAAAAAGACCGGCAAACTCGTCTGGAAACTCGGTCCGGACTACAGCACCGGCAAAGCCAAAGAGATCGGTCAGATCATCGGCCAGCACCATGCGCACATGATCCCTCAAGGCTTGCCTGGCGCCGGCAACATCCTCATCTTTGATAACGGCGGCTGGGCCGGCTACGGCGCGCCAAACCCTGCAGCCCCAACCGGCAACAATAACGCCCACCGCGACTACTCCCGCGTGATCGAGATCAACCCGGTCACCATGGAGATTGTGTGGCAGTGCCGCCCAATGGACCTCGGCTACATGCAGCCATTCATCGCCGACCATTTCTACAGCTGCTACATTTCCAGCGCCCAGCGTCTGCCAAACGGCAACACCCTCATCACCGAAGGGGAAGACGGCCGCCTGCTGGAAGTGACGCCAGACCACGAAATCGTTTGGGAATACATCAGCCCATACTTCGGCACCCACATCACCACCAACATGGTTTACCGTGCTTATCGTTACCCATACAGCTATGTGCCACAGGTTGAACCACCAGAAGAAGTGGCCATCGCGCCAATCAACATCGAAGACTACCGTCTCCCAGGCGCCAAGAGCAAAGAATTCCGCCGCTTTACCACCGTTGAAGGCACCGAAGGCTACGGCGACGTCTCCGGCTTCTGCCTGACGATTGAAGAAGACTGAGGACAGCGCCCTGTTTGAAGCACCGCGAAAAGCGGTGCTTTTTTACGCTTTGTCTGTTACTTGCACAGGCACTGCAAAAAATTTGAAAATTTTTTTGCAGCAGCCGTCCGCGCAAAGACGGTCTGGGCGCGGCTTTGCGCGGCACTCATACTTTTTGGCCCCAAAAAGTATGA
>OGDF01004032.1_pt1 | contig 17205 bp, 19 predicted proteins | sample 1570141 | NCBI WGS metagenome assembly OGDF01 (sample SAMEA4370581, study PRJEB24528) | human gut metagenome | reverse complement strand
GTACAGCGCATACGTCCGCATTGGCGAGGGCTGCGACAACTGGTGTTCCTACTGCGCGATTCCGATGATCCGCGGCGGGTATCGCAGCCGCCCGAAGGCGGATATTCTGGCCGAGGTGAAAACGCTGGCGGCGCAGGGCGTGAAGGAGTTCACGCTGATCGCGCAGGACACGACGCGTTACGGCACGGACAACGGCGAAGAGAGCCAGCTGCCGCAGCTTATCGAGGAGATTGCCGCGATTCCCGGCGTGGAATGGCTGCGCGCGCTGTACTGCTATCCCGAGCGCGTGGACGAGCGCCTGCTGGATACGATGAAGCGCCTGCCGAACGTCTGCGATTACCTCGATCTGCCGATGCAGCACATCAGCCAGCATATCCTGACCGATATGAACCGCACGGACACCAGCGCGCATATCCGCGAGGTCTGCCGCATGTTCAAGGAGCGCGGCATGATGCTGCGCACGACGCTGATGGTCGGCTTCCCCGGCGAAACGGAGGAAGATTTTGACGAGCTGATGGATTTCGTGAAGGAAATCAAGTTCGACCGCATGGGCGCGTTCATGTTCTGCCCGGAGGACGGCACGCGCGCGGCGGAAATGCCCGACCAGATTCCCGAAGAGGTGAAGCAGGAGCGCTATGACCGGCTGATGACGCTCCAGCACGGCGTTTCGCTGGCGCAGAACAAGGCGCGCGTGGGCACGACCTGCCGCGTTCTGGTGGAAAAAAAGCGTGGCAGCCGCTATGTCGGCCGCAGCGAATACGAAGCGCCGGAGACGGACGGCAGCATCTTCTTCGGCTCGGAGGAGCCGTGCGAGATCGGCTCGTTTGTGAACGTGAAGATCACGGGCGCAAAGGCGTATGACCTGATGGGTGAGCGGATATGAAAAAGTTTTTGGAGAGCCTGAAACAGGCGGGGCGGTCGATCCACGCGATGAACCTGCCCAACAAGCTGACGCTGCTGCGCGTGGCGCTGGTGCCGCTGTATTTGGTGCTGCTGTGGTTCTTTGACAACGACAAGTCGATGCAGATTTGGCCGCTGCTGGTGTTTGTCGCCGCTTCGCTGACGGATATGCTCGACGGGCGCATCGCGCGCTCGCGCAACCTGATTACCAACTTTGGCAAATTCATGGACCCGATTGCCGACAAGCTGCTGACGCACACGGCGTTTATCATGCTGACGGCCATCGGGCGGCTGAACGTGACGGCCTGCATCATCTTCATCGCGCGCGAGTTTGTCGTCTCCGGTCTGCGGCTGTGCGCCGTGGAGCAGGGGCACGTCATCGCGGCGGGCATGAGCGGCAAGATCAAGACCGTGCTGCAAATGATGCTGGTGGTCGTGCTGACGATCACGGGCGAGGGCATTCTGCCGGGGCTGCTGACGCTGGCCGCGGCGGTGATGACGCTGTACTCGATGTGTGAATACGTTTGGCAGAACCGTTCGGTTCTGGGAGGCGCGAAGTGATCGCGGAGATTGTGGCCATCGGCACGGAGCTGCTGATGGGGCAGATTGCGGACAGCGACGCGCAGATGCTCTCGCGCGAATTGCAGAGCCTCGGCATCGCGGTGTACCACCATCAGGTGGTGGGCGACAACCCGCAGCGGATGCGCGAGGCGCTGGCGCTGGCGCTTTCGGATCTGGTCAGCCATAAAACACGTATTGACTCGCTGTTCCTTGATGAAGGTTTTGGCACGCTGGATAGCGAAACGCTGGATACCGCCCTTGATGCGCTGGATGCCCTGAACGCCAGTGGCAAAACCATCGGTGTGATTAGCCACGTAGAAGCGATGAAAGAGCGTATTCCGGTGCAGATCAAAGTGAAAAAGATCAACGGCCTGGGCTACAGCAAACTGGAAAGTACGTTTGCAGTGAAATAACTATTCAGCAGGATAATGAATACAGAGGGGCGAATTATCTCTTGGCCTTGCTGGTCGTTATCCTGCAAGCTATCACTTTATTGGCTACGGTGATTGGTAGCCGTTCTGGTGGTTGTGATGGTGGTATGAAAAAAGTCATTTTATCTTTGGCTCTGGGCACGTTTGGTTTGGGGATGGCCGAATTTGGCATTATGGGCGTGCTCACGGAGCTGGCGCATAACGTAGGAATTTCGATTCCTGCTGCCGGGCATATGATCTCGTATTATGCACTGGGGGTGGTGGTCGGTGCGCCAATCATCGCACTCTTTTCCAGCCGCTACTCACTCAAACATATCTTGTTGTTTCTGGTGGCGTTGTGCGTCATTGGCAACGCCATGTTCACGCTCTCTTCGTCTTACCTGATGCTCGCCATTGGTCGGCTGGTATCCGGCTTTCCGCATGGCGCATTTTTTGGCGTCGGAGCGATCGTGTTATCAAAAATTATCAAACCCGGAAAAGTCACCGCCGCCGTGGCGGGGATGGTTTCCGGGATGACAGTCGCCAATTTGCTGGGCATTCCGCTGGGAACGTATTTAAGTCAGGAATTTAGCTGGCGTTACACCTTTTTATTGATCGCTGTTTTTAATATTGCGGTGATGGCATCGGTCTATTTTTGGGTGCCGGATATTCGCGACGAGGCGAAAGGAAAGCTGCGCGAACAATTTCACTTTTTGCGCAGCCCGGCCCCGTGGTTAATTTTCGCCGCCACCATGTTTGGCAACGCAGGTGTGTTTGCCTGGTTCAGCTACGTAAAGCCATACATGATGTTTATTTCCGGTTTTTCGGAAACGGCGATGACCTTTATTATGATGTTAGTTGGGCTAGGGATGGTGCTGGGAAATATGCTAAGTGGCAGGATTTCAGGACGTTATTCACCACTGCGCATTGCAGCAGTGACTGACTTTATAATTGTACTGGCACTGCTGATGCTCTTTTTCTGCGGCGGCATGAAAACAACGTCGCTTATTTTTGCTTTTATTTGTTGCGCGGGATTATTTGCCCTTTCAGCACCGCTACAAATATTGTTACTACAAAACGCCAAAGGCGGAGAGTTATTAGGTGCCGCAGGTGGGCAAATAGCGTTTAACCTCGGTAGCGCCGTCGGCGCATATTGCGGTGGTATAATGCTGACGCTGGGGCTGGCATATAATTACGTGGCGCTGCCTGCCGCCCTGCTTTCGTTTGCTGCGATGTCGTCGTTGCTGCTGTATGGTCGCTATAAGCGCCAGCAAGCGGCGGATACTCCGGTGCTGGCGAAACCACTGGGGTAGGTTATAGTCTCGGTGCTCATTACTTATTGCCGGATGCGGCGTGAACGCCTTATCCGCCCTACGCGGTTCTGGCACATTTTGCAGGCCTGATAAGACGCGGCAAGCGTCGCATCAGGCATGATGCGCCAATTGCCTACGTTTTTTACTCTTGTGGCCATAACCACGCAGCGCCGCGTACGCCGCTGGAATCACCGTGCTTCGCCTTACGCACCGGCGTTTCACATTCGCCGCCGAAGACAAATTGTTTAATCAACTGCCCAACCGTTTGATATAAACGGTCTACATTGCTCATCCCGCCCCCCAGGACAATTACATCCGGATCGAGAATATTCACGACATGTGCCAGCGATTTTGCCAGCCGCAGCTCGTAGCGACGCAATGCCAGTTCCGCTACCGGATCGCTTTCTTCAACCAGGCTGATAATTTCACTGCCTTTCAGCGCATGTCCGCTCAAACGACGATAATCTGTGGCAAATCCCGTGCCCGAAATAAAGGTTTCAATACAACCTTGTTTACCGCAATAACAAGGGACTTCCTCGCGATAACGCAGTTCGTCTTCGTCCATCCACGGTAGCGGATTGTGTCCCCACTCACCTGCCGTGCCATTGCCGCCGATATGCGCCCGCCCATTGAATGCCACGCCCGCGCCGCATCCCGTGCCGATAATCACGGCAAATACTGTCTGCGCTCCCGCTGCCGCGCCATCTACTGCTTCTGAAACCGCCAGACAGTTGGCGTCATTTGCCAGCCGCACTTCCCGCTGCAACCTCGCGCTTAAGTCTTTATCGAATGGCTGACCGTTGAGCCAGGTTGAATTGGCATTCTTAACCACACCGGTGTAAGGCGAAATTGAGCCAGGAATGCCCATACCTACCGTTCCGCGCTGCCCTGTCGCCTGCTCCGCCATATCAACCAACGTGGCGATCGTTTCAATAGTCTGCCGGTAATCATCACGCGGCGTGGGCAGACGATGGCGGTACAACTGCTCCCCTGCATCGCCCAGTGCAATCACTTCAGTTTTGGTGCCGCCTAAATCGATACCTATACGCACGGTACTCTCCTTATTTTTTTCAATATCAATAGCGTAGAGACGGACAACCGGATTGGCAATGCAAGGCCGCCGACAATTCGTTATCATGCCCGCTAAATTTAACGACAAGGCCGTGGAAATTATCATGCTGTGGTTCAAAAATTTAATGGTTTACCGTCTTAGCCGCGAGATTTCGCTGCGTGCAGAAGAGATGGAAAAACAGCTAGCCTCGATGGCATTTACCCCATGCGGCAGCCAGGACATGGCGAAGATGGGCTGGGTTCCTCCGATGGGATCGCACAGCGATGCGTTAACGCACGTTGCCAATGGTCAAATTGTTATCTGCGCACGCAAAGAAGAAAAAATCCTCCCGTCTCCGGTGATTAAACAGGCGCTGGAAGCGAAAATCGCCAAGCTGGAAGCGGAACAGGCGCGTAAGCTGAAGAAAACCGAAAAAGATTCGCTGAAAGACGAAGTGCTGCACTCTCTGCTGCCACGAGCTTTCAGCCGTTTTAGCCAGACAATGATGTGGATCGACACGGTTAACGGTTTGATTATGGTGGACTGCGCCAGTGCCAAAAAAGCGGAAGATACGCTGGCATTACTGCGTAAAAGCCTGGGGTCGTTACCGGTTGTACCATTGAGCATGGAAAACCCGATTGAACTGACGTTGACCGAATGGGTTCGCTCCGGTAGTGCGGCACAGGGCTTCCAGCTGCTTGATGAAGCCGAGCTGAAATCGTTGCTGGAAGATGGCGGCGTGATCCGCGCGAAGAAACAAGATCTGACCAGCGAAGAGATCACCAACCACATCGAAGCCGGAAAAGTGGTGACTAAACTGGCGCTCGACTGGCAGCAGCGCATTCAGTTTGTGATGTGCGACGATGGTTCGCTCAAGCGTCTGAAGTTCTGCGACGAGCTACGCGATCAAAACGAAGATATCGACCGTGAAGATTTCGCCCAGCGTTTTGATGCCGATTTCATCCTGATGACTGGTGAACTGGCAGCGTTAATTCAAAACCTGATTGAAGGATTAGGTGGCGAAGCACAACGTTAATTGCTGATTTTCCTTTAATGCCGGATGCGACGCCTGCCGCGTCTTATCCGGCGTACGAAGCCACACCAGGCATATAATTATTCGCTACGGCGGGCAATAATTTTTAGCGCAGCAATATTATGCGTTTTATGCTGTAACTTGCTCCATGGACGTTGTGTCATTGTTTTTCCTCAAGCCAGTGACGCGCTTCACTGCGAATTTTCCGCATTGCCCCGGTTTTCACTAAATCCCGTAACAGCGAAAGATCGGGTTGTTCGACAAATAAGAGTAATGATGGATCCTCTTTTAACCACGTCGTTTTCACATCGGCAGCGAGCTGTGGATTATTCATAGCTAGCGACCGATGCCGAGACTCGGTCAATGTCGTTAACAACGACGCCGGGGTATGTGCGTTGCGTAATGCCGTTTGGCGCAAATGATCATTGCGACTTTGCAGCAATGCACGCCACCATTCATCATCTGATTTATCTTTTATCGTAGCCAGTACCGCAAAAAATACATGGAGATCTTCACTGATATTTATATCAACCTTGATGAATTATGAATATACCGGAAATCGAAAAAATCGCAGCAAAGGAAATATTATTATGGGTTTATGAGAGGATATTTCAGAAAAATGCCCTCCCGTTCAAGGGGAAGGCGAGGAATTACAGATAGCGACACAGATAAGAGGTGGGTTCGGCAACTTGCAGATGAAACTCGCTGTGACCGGGAACATTAAACACCGAACCGGCTTCATACACTTGCCAGTCGGTCGCGTCAGGCAGTAACACATTCAGCGCGCCACTGATTACCGTCATCTCTTCCGGCTCAGCGGTGCTGAAGGTGTATTCGCCTTCAACCATAACACCCACACTGGCGCGACCAGTGCTGCTGCTGGAAAAGCCGATCGATTTCACTTTGCCGGAAAAGTACTCATTACTTTGAAGCATAAACTGGCCCTGTCTGGTAGTTGAATATCTACTTCACTATAGGGGCCAGAGGCGCTGACTGTCACGCAAAATTACACCAGTAATTCCGCAGCCAGCCGTGCAATCAATACGTTAGACAGCAAGACAGGAACATCGAGCTGTTTTTGCAGTAAATCGCGATGACGTTGGTGAAATCCTAAACAATCCAGCATGATGACATCAGCCCCTTTTGCCAGTAATTCTTTCCCGGCATCAATGATTTTTTGTTCTGAATCATGAATGGGGTTACCCAATGAAAATACCGGCGATTTCTGCAAAATTTGCCATTTTTGCGCCTGAACGGGCAGCATCTCCTCAACCGGAACGATAACCCCCACTTGATGATCTTCAACAATAGAGGAAACCAGCGGTGGCAATATCCGCGACGGCTCAAGAAAGATCGTATTACGCGCAGTCATACTACTAATGTTTGCCGTACTCATTAATATAATGACGTCGTAACCCCGATTATCGAGTACTTCAACCACACCTTGCAGGTCACGCTCCACTTTGCGACGCGAAACATGGGCCAGCTGGTTGTCATTTAATAATGTGAGAATGGTGTCTTCGCCTGCTTCTGGCGCGTACTCCGCCATCACTTCTTCACGACTTAACTTCCCCAGCAGGTTATGATGGGAAATATTATCTTCGTCAATGTATTCCGTCAGGAGCGGCAAAACTTCCTGCATAGGTACAATGCCGATGGTCAGGATCGCCAACGACGCACTCATTGTTCATCCACCTTACTTTTCTTTCGTCGTTAATTACCGGGCAAGTGTGAAGCACCACTGCTGACACTTACTTGTGCTACAAATGACAAAAAGCGTAGCAGCAGACGTGCACGGCATAATGTAAAGATTCCAAATGATTCCAGTAATGGATTGTTATTGTTTAATATTCTAATTATTAGAAAAACATGAATTATGAAAAATGTGACGCAGATCCCTTGTAGTGGCACTCAGAATCCCTTCCGAGCAGTCTGATGCGATCACTCTTTGTCAGGGTCCTCATAGCGTTTTTTCGCATCCATCGCTTCCTGAGCGGTCGGATGTTCACTGATCAACGAGTCTGGTTTAGGATGATCGGCTCTGAGTTGGTACCAGGTTACCGTCTGTCCTGGTTTTCCTTTTTCAATCGTCACTATATATGCTTCACGAGGATAAGGCGGTTTCGTTGGCATCGTTCTTCCTTATTTCACGGGATGAACGTTAAGTATAGGCGCTCGAAAATCAACAATTGATCGTCTGTGCCAGGGCGCTACGAATTTCAGAAATCACCTGGCTGGGTTCGTTTGTTGCGTCGATGATAATATGCGCAACTTCGCGATATAGCGCATCGCGTTCTTCCAGCACTTCCTGAACTTCTTCGCTCAGCGGTTTTCCCGTTAAGGTTGGCCGTAAATCTTCTTCCGGTGCAGCTTGCAGTCGGTTAACCAGGACTGATACTGGCGCACACAAATAAACCACGATCCCGTTATTTTGCATGAAGTGACGATTAAATTCCGTCAGAATAATGCCGCCGCCTGTAGCGATAACGGTGGATGGCGCAGTTACCGCTTCCAGCGCCGCCGTTTCTCTGGCGCGAAATCCCGCCCACTCTTCCCTTTCGACGATCTCCGCGACCGTCATATTGAGCTGTGATTGCAACCACTGATCGGTATCGACAAACCGACGGTTAAGCGAATCGGCAAGGGCCATTCCGACCGTTGTTTTACCACAGCCCCGAGGCCCGATCAGAAAAAGAGGTTGTGTCATCGTGGGTTTTCCCCAATAGGTCGCAATGCGGCGAAAGCCGGTGTCATGAGAATAGCGATCATACCATCAAACTAGTACAATTTCGATTGTAAAGGAAAAATTCCACTTAAAGTGAAAATCTCAATACACCCCTTACTATACCAATAAATAATCAAGAATGAAGTGTAAATAATAAATTACATTTGGCCGCGACTACGTTGCACTTCCAGCCACCATTTCTCCAGCTCTGCAGCAAAGGCCTGGCGGTCACGTTGTGAAAGACTATCTGGTCCGCCGGTCTGGATCCCACTGGCACGTAAGGTATCCATAAAATCGCGCATCGTCAGGCGCTCACGAATGGTCGCTGGCGTGTAACGTTCGCCGCGCGGATTAATCGCCGCAGCGCCTTTCTCGATGGCTTCAGCAGCCAAAGGTATATCTGCGGTGATCACCAAATCGCCCGCTTCACACTGCCGGACAATTTCGTTATCGGCAACGTCGAAACCTGCCGCGACGCGCAGCGTACGAATAAATCGCGATGGCGGCACGCGTAAACTCTGGTTTGCTACCAGTACCAGCGGCATCTGCATACGTTCCGCCGCGCGATACAAAATCTCTTTAATTACATTGGGACACGCGTCGGCATCCACCCAAATTGTCATAAAGTCATCCTTTGTTGGGTAATCCTCTATTGTGTCGCGCTTTTGCCTTCCGGCATAGTTCTGTTTATGCTTCTGCCAGCGATTATCAAAACAATGAATTTCACGGCAGGAGTGAGGCAATGGAAAAGAAAATCGGTTTTATTGGCTGCGGCAATATGGGAAAAGCCATTCTCGGCGGTCTGATTGCCAGCGGTCAGGTGCTTCTAGGGCAAATCTGGGTATATACCCCCTCCCCGGATAAAGTCGCCGCCCTGCATGACCAGTTCGGCATCAACGCCGCAGAATCGGCGCAAGAAGTGGCGCAAATCGCCGACATCATTTTTGCTGCCGTTAAACCTGGCATCATGATTAAAGTGCTTAGCGAAATCACCTCCAGCCTGAATAAAGACTCTCTGGTCGTTTCTATTGCTGCAGGTGTCACGCTCGACCAGCTTGCCCGCGCGCTGGGCCATGACCGGAAAATTATCCGCGCCATGCCGAACACTCCCGCGCTGGTTAATGCCGGGATGACCTCCGTAACGCCAAACGCGCTGGTAACCCCCGAAGATACCGCTGATGTGCTGAATATTTTCCGCTGCTTTGGCGAAGCGGAAGTAATTGCTGAGCCGATGATCCACCCGGTGGTCGGTGTGAGCGGTTCTTCGCCAGCCTACGTATTTATGTTTATCGAAGCGATGGCCGACGCCGCCGTGCTGGGCGGGATGCCACGCGCCCAGGCGTATAAATTTGCCGCTCAGGCGGTAATGGGTTCCGCAAAAATGGTGCTGGAAACGGGAGAACATCCGGGGGCACTGAAAGATATGGTCTGCTCACCGGGAGGCACCACCATTGAAGCGGTACGCGTACTGGAAGAGAAAGGCTTCCGTGCCGCAGTGATCGAAGCGATGACGAAGTGTATGGAAAAATCAGAAAAACTCAGCAAATCCTGATGATTTTTGCCGGACGTCAGGCCGCCACTTCGGTGCGGTTACGTCCGGCTTTCTTTGCTTTGTAAAGCGCCAAATCTGCCGATTTCAACCACTCGCGATAGTGACTCATTTGTGGGTTCAGCGGCGCAACCCCCACACTAATCCGTAAAGTTACCTGTGGCGTATTCGGCAAGCGTAACGTGTTTAGCCCTTCATGCACCCGTAACATGGCGGTAATGGCGCTCTCAGCTGGCGTACCGGACATGATTACCGCAAACTCATCGCCGCCAAACCGACCAATCACATCGCTACCGCGCAGGGTAATTTGTAACTGTCGGGTAAGCGCCACAATCGCTTCATCGCCCACATCATGGCCCCAGGTATCGTTGATGCTCTTGAAATGGTCGATATCGATAATCAGTAATGTCGCATCGCGATTATGCCGCCGACAGTTATCAAATTCATTGCGTAACATAGTTTCCCAATGACGTCGGTTATACACGCCCGTCATACCGTCGCGGGTACTCATGACCTGCAACCTGCGTTTATGTTCCGCCAGTTTAGTCGCCGTCTGGTAGCTGACCCAGCCAAACAGCAGAGGATAAATGACGATAATGGGAAGGGAGAGCCACCATTCCAGCGGCGCACTATTGAACGACACGGTGATGCCCGTCAGTTCGAGGGTGACAAGGCAGGAAACCACCATCAACACCAGACCCGCGACAAACAGACGGGGGCCGCCTGCCCCCATCAAATTCAGACACATAATCATCAACATCGCGGTGGAAGGCAGCACGTTTACGCCCATTACGCCTACCCACATTCCCGCTAATACTGCATCGGTTTTTAAGTTGTAAATTTCCCGGCTAAGCGGATCGACGGCCCTGCTCGCTATCTGCCAGGCTAAATGCGGCCAGACGAACGCCCAGCCGACCAACACCAGCCACTACCAGCCCGGCGGCGGGTGCGAAACCAGCGTTGAAGCAATCGGTAAGAACATGCCAGCCAGGCCAACCGCACGGGGTAGTCTGACGCGACGGGCGAAGCGCAGCCCGGACCGCTGATGTTCGTTTTGAGGAGTTAAAGGAGGTTCCTCCCCATGCGCCGCCGCTTTTTTGAAAAAGTTTTCATCATTCATTATTTTTGGGAACATTCAGAAACAATTTTCCCAAATTATAGAGACGGGGCTAAAGGCAGAAGTATGAAATTTCGGGTGAGCCACTTTCGTAGCTCACCCGTTAGCACTATCAGGTATCAGGCGGCTTTCTTGAGGCAGGCACTCATAAACTTATTACGATCATCACCTTTCAGAGATTGTTGCGTTGCTTGATTATTACATTCGCGCATCTTTTGCTGCTGTGGCGTCAAACTTTTTTCACCAGGCGCAGACTTGCTGTTCTTCAGGCAATCACTCATGTAGGTCTTACGAGCATCCCCTTTCAACGCCTGCGCCGTCGCCTGCTGATTACAGGAGGTCATACGCTGTTGTTGCGGGGTTAAGGTTCTCTCGGCAGCGCCGACGGTGGTTAAAAAAACCAGTCCGAAAAGCAAGGTAACCAGTAATGTTATTTTCATAGCACCATCCCTCTTCATGTTTTAACCATGAGCGTTTGCGCCCGTGATCTGCCATTAAGTCTGGTTGCTAACAGCAAAAAAACCACCCGACAGCGAAAATTCACCGCCGGGCGCGGTTTTATTTCAGCCCCAGGGCGGCTTTCATGGTGTAGAAGAGATCGGTCTGGTCGGTCAGTCCAACGACATTGGCGGCATGTGGGCCATACGCCGCAATACGCAGCTGACTACCGGTATGTTCTTGTGAATCCTCTTCGGAGTTCCCGTAACTCATCACCATCACTGCGCCATCTTTGGTATTTAGCGCCTGGGTGAGGCCCGGCGCTTTGGTGTCCGGCGCAACAATCTGGCTGGCGTGGGCGTGATCAGCGGTGACTATGACCAGCGTGTTGCCATCCTTTTTAGCGAATTCCAGCGCCCGTTGTACGGCTTCGTCGAGATCGACCGTCTCGCCAATTTGCCCACAAGGATTCGCAGCGTGATCCTGTTTATCGATTGATGCACCTTCAACTTGCAGGAAAAAGCCTTTCTCATTTTTACTCAACAATTCAATGGCTTTATCAGTCATCTGCGCCAGGGTCGGTACGCTGTCATTACGTTGCGGATTAGGCGTACAGGTAACTGCGGGCTTGTCGATATTGCCGTGGTACGTTGCTTTCGGTCCTTGCCAGCGCACTGGCATATTGCCGTCAGCAAACAGTCCTAGCAGGGGTTTTTGCTGGTTCGCTTCCGTCACCGCATTCAGTGAGGCAGCATCGCTCACCAACTGATAACCACGCGCCTGTGCCTGTTCACGCAGCGTTTTTCCCTGCCATTCACCGGCGGTTGCCGTTTCAGCAAAGGTTTTTGCGCCGCCGCCAAGCGTAACATCGGCACGAGCGTTAAGCAGCTGTTCGGTAATCGATCCTTTTCCGCCTTTTTCTAGCGCGTTACCCGGACATTTTTCACTGGTCGCGCTGGGACCGTAGCATTTGCGCGAGGTCACATGCGCCACCAGCGCAGCGGGCGTGGCATCCTGCAACTCTGCGGTAGAAACGTTACCGGTCGCCAGACCTGCGGCTTTTGCCATTTCCAGAATCGTTGGGTGATCTTTTTCGTGAATATCGACGCCCAGCGCGCCGTTATAGGTTTTGACACCGGTTGACCAGGCGGTTGCTGACGCAGCCGAATCGGTGACGTAGTCCGGTTTGCCGGTTTTTTTATTCAGCGCATAGTGAGTGTATTGCCCGGTAAGCGGTAATGCATCGATACCTTTAAAAAAGCCGCCCGCACCTTCGGCATAATTACGTGCGGCAGTAATTTCCGAATCCCCCATCCCATCGCCAATCAGCAAAATAATATTTTTTGCAGGTTTATCGCTAAGAGAATCACGCAGAGCGGCGGTCTGATCACCCGTTAAGCGGCGAGCACCGCCGGGTGCAGTAATATCGCCCTGAGCAGCCCGGTTTTCCAGAACAGGCATTTCTGGTGTCCGGGCTTTTGTCACAGGGGTAAACAGTAACGGTAAGAGTGCCAGTGCAATAGTGCTTTGTTTCACTTTATTTTCTCCATGTACAAATACATTAAAAAATAAAAACAAAGCGACTATAAGTCTCGGCCGTGACAACTTTATGACAGCTGTTGAAAAGATTAACTTTTTACTGACGAGGATGCTTCAATAACTTCTTTACGTAATCGCGCAGCAGCTCCGTATCGTCGTCAGGAATGCTGGCATCGGGCTTTACCTCGTACAGCGCCCCCTCTACCTGATCAATCAACCGCTGTTGGTCATTTTGCGCCATATTGCGAAGCATTGCAGTGACGATAATCTCCAAAGCTTCTACCTGCGCACACAGTTCTTTCGACTCTTCTTCTTTTTGGGCAAGCTTAAATAACAACTCAGCAATGAGATTTTTCATGTCTGTATTTCCTTATCCAAAGTATGGAGAAGTTAACATTATGTTTCACAACTTCATAGTGTCTGGAAGTATTCTTTTTATGACAAAGGAAATACTTTGCGCAAATATTTTTTGTTTGATTACCAGCGAAACGTTTCTCTTATTTAAATAACTACCCACACAAAATATAGGCTTTTAATTATCAACCTTTATTATAAATAAAAGTTATGAAATATATTCTCTTCGTTAACTTATAATTAAGAGAAAAAAACTCACCGCATTGCCATTTAAGCCAGGAATAAATTAGCTTCCCGTTCATCATTTTTGTGATCTTGCGCACATCTTTGAGATAACGCACTTTCTTCACCAGTACGTTGCACGCTTTGTCAGCAGAAGATTGCAACAATCTTTCAGAAGGCCGCGAATCCCCCGTTTTGTCGTGGTAATGTATGCACTTTGTGTTAGACGGGATAGGTTTTTAAGATGGAAAAACTGCGGGTAGGAATCGTTTTTGGTGGTAAATCAGCGGAACATGAAGTGTCTCTGCAATCGGCAAAAAACATTGTCGATGCCATTGATAAAAGTCGCTTCGACGTTGTGCTGCTGGGCATTGATAAACAAGGGCAATGGCACGTCAGCGATGCCAGCAATTATCTGCTAAATGCAGACGATCCTGCCCATATTGCGTTGCGCCCTTCGGCGACCAGCCTTGCGCAGGTGCCAGGTAAACATGAGCATCAGCTTATCGACGCGCAAAACGGTCAGCCGTTGCCGACGGTGGATGTCATTTTCCCGATTGTCCACGGTACGCTGGGCGAAGATGGTTCCTTGCAGGGAATGCTGCGGGTCGCCAATTTACCGTTTGTAGGTTCTGATGTTCTGGCTTCAGCAGCCTGTATGGATAAAGATGTCACCAAACGTCTGCTACGCGATGCCGGGCTGAACATTGCGCCATTTATTACCCTGACGCGCGCTAATCGTCACAACATCAGTTTTGCCGAAGTGGAGTCTAAACTGGGGTTACCACTGTTTGTAAAACCGGCTAATCAGGGCTCTTCTGTTGGTGTCAGCAAAGTAACCAGTGAAGAACAGTACGCAATTGCCGTCGATCTGGCGTTCGAGTTCGATCATAAAGTGATCGTTGAGCAAGGGATCAAAGGTCGTGAGATCGAATGCGCAGTTCTGGGCAACGACAATCCGCAAGCCAGCACCTGTGGCGAGATCGTACTCACCAGCGATTTCTATGCCTACGACACCAAGTACATTGACGAAGATGGCGCGAAAGTGGTAGTTCCGGCAGCCATTGCACCAGAGATCAACGATAAGATCCGGGCGATTGCCGTTCAGGCTTATCAGACGTTGGGATGCGCAGGCATGGCGCGTGTAGACGTGTTTTTAACCCCAGAGAACGAAGTGGTGATCAACGAGATCAACACACTGCCTGGCTTCACCAACATCAGTATGTATCCGAAGCTGTGGCAAGCCAGCGGTCTGGGTTACACCGATCTGATCACACGTTTGATTGAGCTGGCGCTGGAGCGTCACGCTGCGGATAACGCATTGAAAACCACAATGTAATATTTTAACGCCCGATAATATTCTTATTGGGCGTTTTCAGTTTCTTCATCGCGACGACGAATAATCAACCCCGCCAGCCAGAAACTAATCACCCACGTCACCAGACCGACGGCATAGGTCTGCCAACCTTTTGCTTCAAATCCCAGTAACCCCACCACGCCATTAAGAATGAATATAAGGCCAATGGCGAACGCATAGTAGTGCCAGTCACGGCGGATTTTTACAGGCAGATTCATGGCAGCTCCGTTAACGAAAAACAACATCCTTGCATATTCTGTAACAACCGTCTGTGGTGTAGACAACATTTTCGTAATTGTTAATAAATTTAACTTAAGGTTGCCATTTTGTGACTCACAACGAAGATTCACGCTTCGGGAATATTCCCAACATCAATTTACCATGATTCTGATATTGACAATCTAAATGACCTGTCAGACTTGCCATAAGCCGCTGGTATCACACCAGAAGAGAAGCAGATGACTTCCGGAGGTTTTTATGGCTGATTTCACCCTGTCAAAATCGCTGTTTAGCGGAAAATATCGCAATGCCTCTTCAACGCCTGGCAACATTGCCTATGCGTTGTTTGTGCTGTTTTGCTTTTGGGCTGGGGCGCAATTGCTGAACCTGTTAGTGCATGCGCCCGGCGTCTATGAGCGTTTAATGCAGGTCCAGGAAACAGGTCGCCCACGGGTGGAAATTGGTTTAGGTGTCGGCACCATTTTCGGGCTGATCCCGTTTTTAGTAGGCTGCCTCATTTTTGCAGTGGTGGCGCTATGGCTGCACTGGCGACATCGCCGCCAGTAAGATTTACGTTGCCAGATACGGCCTAAAACGCCTTATCTGGCATGACATTCCTGTTTGATCACTGTTTCATACAACGCGCCCGCCGTTCGTCTACGCGCTTCGCAAACCAGGCCGTAGTCAGGTTGCGGGTGATTTTCGGGCTTTCCAGTTGAATGCCAGGCAACATTTCGCGGGGTAGTGATTTACCCGTTTTCGCTTCGGCAAGTTGATAAACTTTCTTGTACAGCGCCGTCTCCTCAAAAGAGAAGCTGTCACCTTTCTCTAACTGACGGCGAATTTCGCTGTCGCTCATCCCCAGTTTTCCCGCCAGTTTGCGCGTTGCCAGTTCGGTTTTCCCGGGTTCTTTACTGTCGTAACGAATTAAATCACCGTCCAGTGCCAGCTTCACGCCGCTGGCCTTACTGACTGCGTTCTGAAACGCGGCATTACGGCTGGCGTACCAGCCAGCGTTAAAATCAGCAAAGCGGTATATCGGTGCGCTATAGCTGGCGGGATAATTCAGTAAATGGTAAGTACCAAACCACAACCCGCCGCGGCGACTGAAGACTTCCTGACGAACTGTACCGTCCATTTTCCACGGATACCCTTTGGTATGCTGTTCGGCAAAAGCAATGCTGACCTGCATCGGCCCACCGGTGCGCACCGGATTACCATGCTGATCAGATCGTCAAAAATCGCGCTCAATTGCTTTTCTGTACGCACCGAATCTAACCGTTCGCTATAACTTTTGCCGTTTGGCGATTTGATTTTTAGCGCGGTATGAACCAGAAAAGCAGGAATGTGCATCCGTTCAGCACGACGGTCAATCTCTTGCCAGGCGATCTTGCTTAAGCCCGGAACGGCCGGATCTGCCTGATAATTTGACTCCTGCTGCGCCACCGCCAGCACCGAGCAGACGTTTTCCAGCGTCGGTGCCAGCCCCTGACTTTCAAAGGTGGTGGCGAGATCTTTCGCCCAGGCATCGCGGTCTTTCACGCTCGCAGGCATCTTCTGCCGCACGACGCTCGCTACATCTATCGCTTTTTCGCCCTTTTTCAACGGTTGCGGAGCCTGACTACTACATCCCGCTAAAACCAGAACCGCCAACAATGACAGCGAAGATAGATGATTGACGCGCGACATTACTTCTCCTTTTTAGCTCAAGGTATGGGTTACTTCCTGAATTTTGTCACCATCCAGCTCATGTTCAAAGCTGCGCAGACGTTTGTAGATAGACATCAACTCAACCAGTGTGGTCCATGAGTTAATCAGGTACTGGAAAGCACCGCGAACCTGACCAAAAACGTTGGTAATCTGCGTCATCAGGCCGAGCGTAATCGTACCGGCAACAATTGACGGAAACAGCAAGAACAAACCGAAAACGTTATCGACCTGCAAATAGAGAATGCGGGCGATGTTGAAATACATATAGTGAAAATAGAGGCGAAAATAGTTTTTCCGTACGGCGCTAAACAGCTCGCGTACCGTAGGCGGCGTCGCGCGCGTGGCATCGTCTTCACCATAAACCAGCTCTTTACGGTAGGCGGCCTCTACTCGCTGGTTTTTAAACTCCAGCCCCGGCAGTTTGATCCCTACCACTGCCAGCAATCCGGTCCCCATCAGCGACCAGACGATAGCGGCAATCACCAGACCATACGGAATGTGCCCGATAATTGGCAGCTCCGGCACATGCGCGGAGAGCGTTACCAGCACCGGCAGAAAGGCGATCAACGTCATGATGGCGTTGATAAAACTGACGCCCATATTCTCCAGCGTTGAAGCAAAACGCATGGTGTCTTCCTGCACACGCTGTGCGGCACCTTCGATATGACGCAGTTGTTGCCAGTTCGCCATGTAATATTCGTTCATCG
>OGDF01004024.1_pt1 | contig 17226 bp, 14 predicted proteins | sample 1570141 | NCBI WGS metagenome assembly OGDF01 (sample SAMEA4370581, study PRJEB24528) | human gut metagenome | reverse complement strand
CTGTCTTCACCCTTCCCGCTGCTCCCGCGCAGCGGAAAGGATGAACAATGAAAATCCCTAAGACCCCTATCGAGTTCGACTACGACCTCTGGACTACGGAGGACGGAAAGTGCATGGTGCGCGTGAAAATCACCGGCGAAGTGACGGAGGTTGACCGTAAGGTCATGCGAATCCTCCGCGCAGAGGAAAAAAGACTGCGCCGCTCAAAGCAAGGAGTTCCCATTTCCGGAACTGAAGGCAAAACAGCCGAAGAACGGGCAAGTGTGCTGTCCTTAAGCTATGTCAGCTATGAGGGTTGTGAGGATTTAGAACCATACTGGTTGATTGATTCTTCCAGCATGGAGGAAAGCGTTATGTTCTGGATGTCAGAAAAGGAGTTTCGTGCAACGCTTACGCCGAGGCAACTTGACATCTACCTGAATTGCATCATCGGTGGACAGTCAAAAATTGATTATGCTGCTGCCAACAATATGCAGCGGCAAAGTGTTTACAATGCTGCGACACTAATCATGAAGAAAGCAAAATACTTTTTCAAAAAATTTTGATGATATACCTTACATTAGCTTCTTTTTTGTCCGTGGGATGGTGAAGAGAGGCAAATCACTCTTCACTGATCCTTGAAAACTGAATAGTTCAGTGCTGCGGATCTTTCCGCTTCTGCGAAGCAACACAGCTTCCGACGCCAAGACCTCCCGAAAGGGAGTGAGCGACCTCCGGAGAGCTATAACAGTCGTGTGGTGCGGCTGCTTGCGACGATGCAGATGCCGGGTATAATGATACTTCCGTCTTTTCTTTGAATGGGCGGCTCGGAGCGATCCTCGGAGGGGTGAGAGTCCCATGATACCGATTGACCATTGGTAGTCCGCAGCATTCCCTATTCGGCAGGGGCGCGAGCTGCAAATATGCCGGAAGAATAAACAATATGAAAACGCCCGAAAGGGCTTTATCATCAAAAACTATGGGCAGCAGTCTACTCAAAAAGGACTGCTGCCTATCCTTTTGCTGATAAGGCAAAAACAAATCTTGTGGAGGTGAGACGGGTGAATACCGCATCAACCATTTCTCAGCGCGATGCCTACAAGCTCATGCTGAAAGACTATCCCGATGTGATGAGCATTGAGCAGATGTGCGAAATACTCAGCATCAGCACAAAGACCGGCTACCGCATCCTGCGGGAAGGCAAAATCTGTTGTCTCAAAGTCGGCAGAGCCTATCGTATTCCGAAGGCTCATCTTTTCACGTTTCTCTGCATCGGTTGCGGAGAAGCAGTCACGGCGTAATGCTTGGACTCAATTTGTTTACAAAAAATGTTCGGCAGAGGTCCTCCAATTCGAACCCGGTTCTGGTATAATAGAAGCACGGTATCAGGTAGGTGTCTCTGCTACAAAGAAGGAGGATAATTATGGTAGCAGGACATCTCCGCGAAAAAAGCGGATATTACTACGCCGTGTTGAACTACACCGATTCTCTCGGAAAAAGAAAGACCAAGTGGATTTCCACCGGGCTTACTGTGAAGGGAAACAAAAAACGCGCCGAAGCAATCCTGATGGACGCACGACGCAATTTCAATCCCGAAGAGCCGAAGGTCATGAATGGAGACATTCTGTTCGCGGACTATATGGAAAAGTGGCTCGACATCATCAAAAGCTCGGTTGCAGTCCCGACATTCGCTTCATACTCGACTACGGTTAAGAAGATTGTAGCACCGTACTTCCGCGAAAAGGAAGTGACGCTCAAGAACCTGACCGCAAAAGACATTCAGGAGTTTTACCTGAGTGAGCTTGAGCGTGTCAGCCCGTCCTCGGTCATTCATTATCACGCCAATATTCACAAAGCTCTCAAGTATGCTGTGAAGATCGACCTGATTGATGTAAACCCGGCGGATAAGGTTGAGCGTCCGAAGAAAGACCGCTACGTCGGCAGCTTCTATGATGCCGATGAGGTCAACGCTCTTTTCGAGGCTTCAAAGGGAAGCAAACTTGAACTGCCAATTCTGTTCGGTGCGTTCTACGGTCTGCGCCGGAGTGAAGCAATCGGTCTGAAATGGGATGCCATCGACTTTGACCAGAACACCATCACCATCCGTCACACGGTTACTTCCTGTGATCTTGACGGCAAGCGCGTTCTGGTTGCGTCGGACACCACAAAGACCAAATCGAGTATGAGGACACTGCCTCTTGTTCCGTTCATGCGGGAAAGACTTCTTACGCTGAAAGAAGAACAGCAGGAAAACCGCCGCTTGTGCGGACGCAGCTACATCAAGGACTATCTTGAGTATGTATGTGTCAATGAGATTGGCGATCTAATCAAGCCTCACTACGTCACAGAGAGCTTTCCGAAGCTGCTCAAGGCGAAGGGGATGAGGCAGATCAGGTATCACGATCTCCGGCATAGCTGTGCCTCGCTTCTTCTGGCAAACGGTGTTCCCATGAAGCAGATTCAGGAATGGCTTGGTCACAGCGACTTCTCAACTACGGCGAACATTTACGCACATCTGGATTACAGCTCGAAGCTGACTTCGGCTGATGCAATGCTCAATGGCTTGGGCTTTGCACAGAACTGAAAAAGAAAAGCCAGCAGCCGGAAAAACCGACTACTGGCGTGATTTCTGGCGGAGCGGGTGGGATTCGAACCCACGGAACCTTGCGGTTCAACTGATTTCGAGTCAGTCCCGTTATGACCACTTCGATACCGCTCCGTATTTATCTCAACATCAGCACCTCGGAAAACGGGGAGAACTGATGGGGAGAACAAGCAAAAATATTAAGTTAAGAATACCCGAAAAACCCCATAAAATCAAGGGATTCCGGTCAGGGTGCTACCGAGTAGCGACCACGATTTCGAGTCGTTCTCGTTATGACCACTTCGATACGTCTCCATATATGACCGCTTCGCTGCTGCTGCGTATGGAAAAATCACTTGTTTATTATGACACAACGAGCTGGAAAAGACAAGGGGAAACTTTCCGTTTTCTCGTTGTGAAAAAAGTCCACCGCAGTGGTCTCCCGCTGCGGTGGACGGATAGGGCGAACCGGTTCGTTCTCATTCACACACATTCTTCCAAAAGGATATCGTATCCTGCAAGCCCTATGCCACTTTGCAGGGCACGCTGTTGTCGTTTAGCGCTCCCGACGCTTGCCCCAGCGCAGGACGCCCAGGACAGCCCCGCCGCTGACCATCAGCATCCCTGCCCATAGGGTGGGGGCAGCACTGTCACCGGTCTTGGGGGTGCCAGTCTTCTTGGAGGTGCTCTTAACGGCCTTGTCGCTCTTGTTGGAGGACTTCTCCTCGGTGTCCTCCGTGGAGTCATCGTTGGCGTCCTCTGTCGGGTCATCTTCTGCCGCCTGGACGGTGAAACCGGTGCCGCACTGGCCATCGGTGTAGAGAACGGTCAGGTGATGCTTCCCTTCTGTCAGAGTCTCCAGGTAGGTGGGTTCCAGGGTGACCACGGTGGAGCCGGAGTCGACGGTGTAAGCATCGCTGTCCAAGATCTTGCCGTCCACCTGGATGCCGGTGAACTTGTCAAGGGCACCGTTGGCACGGAAGGTCAGGCCATCCTCGTTCCCCATCGTCCAAACACTATTGGCGCCAGCAGTGATGCGGTACTCCGGCGTCTCTGGCGTCTCAGCGCCGGTCAGGGTCAGAGTCTTCAGGGCGGTGGCGAACATAACCTTGCCGTCCTGACCCACGATGACGTTTTTGCCGTTGACTGCCTTGCCATTGACGGTCAGGGCGCAGTCTGCGGCAAAGGGATACCCCTCGGCGCTGGCCAGCATCAGGCTGTACATATAGCGCTTGCCCGCCTCGAACTGGGTGATGCGCTTGTCTTCCGGCACCTTGGCCAGCTCGGCCGGATCGGAGTACCAGAACTTCACGGGTACCAGCTCGCTCTTATCGTTTTCTTCCATCTTCTCCCAATACTCATAGGCAATCTGGGCGTTGGCGTCTGCCTTGGCCGTGGCCTGGGGCTTGTCCCCGGCCTGGTAGGTCAGGGTGGCGTCGGTGACCTGCACGCTATCGATGGCGGTGGACTCTGCCGCCGGGATGGTCAGGCGGAAGGTGATGCACCTGTGGTTGCGGGTGTAGTAGTCATCCCGGATCTCATGGATGGTGCCCACCTTGCCTGTCTCATCATACTCCGTCCCGGTGTAGGTCAGCTTGGAGCCGGTATAGGTGGTGGTCATCTTCGTCTTGCACTCCACCTCTGCCGCCGTGTACTGCTGCTCCTCCTGCTGCCGCTGGATGCTGCTGGTGTCCACGGTGAAGGTGGTCTTCTTGCTCCCCCCGTCATAGGCTGCCTGGAGGGTCAGGACACCCAGGTCTGCAAAGGTCAGGTTCCTGCCGTCGAGACCGGAGAAATCGTCCTCTACGGTGGCGGTGCCGTTGACCAGGGTCACCGTCTGCCGCTCGTAGGTGTCGGTGTAATTGTTGCGCACCTCCGTTTTGACCGTGACGCCGCTGCCGCCCGTCACATCGGTCACGCCGCTGGTGCTCACGCCATCCTCAACCGGTTCCGTGTCTGCGTCCGCGGCAAAGGCGCAGGTGGGCGCCAGAGCCAGGGTCAGGCAGAGGGCCAGGGCGACGCTGAGGGCGCGCCATATTCTGTCTGTTTTCATTCAAAATCCTCCTGTTTTTTCCAGTTTTCAGCCTTCCGTTGGCCGTTTTGCTTCCCAAACATTATACCGGACGAGGACGCAGCCAGGCAACGCAGTTGCCAGAACTGTCACTGGACAAATCGGAAACTGCGCCCCTTCCCTTTTCCTCGACCATTGGGTATAATCGTAGGAGAGACTTAGCATAAAGACTTGAGAGGAATACCGATGAAATTTCAAGCACAACTCAACGCCTACATCCAACAGCTGGATTGCCTGGCCAAAGAGCTCAGCGCCGCCTCCAGCATCTCCGCCGCCACCCTCAGCCGTTACCGCTCCGGCGAGCGGCTCCCCGACCCCAACGCGCCGGCTTTTGGGCAGCTCTGTCAGGGCATTGCCCGGCTGGCTGCGGAACGGGGACTGACAGAGGTGACAGAGGAAGCGGTGCGGGCAGCCTTTTTCGCCGCAGAGGATTTCGCCCAGGCAGACACAGAGCAACTGATGCGGAACTTCGACCTGCTGCTGTCTATGCTGGACATCAGTGTTAGCAAACTCTGCCGCCATATCAACTACGACCCCTCCACCATCTTCCGCTTCCGCAATGGCAGCCGCCGTCCCGCTGAGCCGGAACGGTTCGCCGCTGCCGTGGCCAGCTCCATCGTCCGAGAGCGGGACACCCCCCAGGACATGGCCGTTCTGGCCAGTCTCCTCCAGTGTCCGGCAGACGCGCTGGCAGATGTGTCGGTGCGCTTCGACCGACTGCGCAACTGGCTGCTCAATGGGCAGGTCGCAGCGGTGGGCAAAGAGGACATCTCCGGCTTTTTGACCAAGCTGGATGAATTCGACCTGAACGAGTACATTCAGGCCATCCACTTCGACCAGCTCAAGGTGCCCTCCGCTCCCTTCCAGCTTCCCTCCTCCAAAAGCTATTTCGGATTGGCGGAGATGATGGACAGCGAGTTGGATTTTCTCAAGGCAACCATACTATCTAAATCCCAGCGACCGGTGACCATGTACAGCGATATGCCCATGACAGAGATGGCCAAGGACCCCTTTTTCCCTAAGAAATGGATGTTTGGCATGGCCATGCTGCTGAAAAAGGGGCTGCATCTGAACCAGATCCACAACTTGGAGCGCTCCTTTGAGGAGATGATGCTGGGGCTGGAAGTCTGGATCCCCATGTACATGACCGGACAGATTTCCCCCTACTACATTAAGAATACGCAGAGCAGCCCGTTCCTGCACCTGCTGAAGGTTTCAGGCGCCGCGGCTCTCTCTGGGGAGGCCATTGCCGGCCACCACAGCCAGGGACGATACTACCTGACCAAAGCCCGACGGGAAGTTGCCTATTACAGCAAGCAGGCGCAGGCGCTGCTGGACAACGCCTCCCCGTTGATGGAGATTTACCGTGGTGACCGAGCCAATGAGTTCAACGCCTTCCTGCTGGCCGATGCTCCCAAGTCGGGCAAGCGGCGGGGCATCCTCTCCTCCCCGCCCCTATACACCATGGAACGGGAGACCTTGACCGCATTCCTGGACGCCAGGCAGGTGGCAAAAGGGCTGCGGGAGGACATCCTCCGCCACGCAGCTGCCCAGCGGCAGCGGGTGGAGACCATTTTGGAGACGGAACAGGTGGAGGATGAGGTTTCCTCCCTCTCCCAAGCGGAGTTTGACAAGCACCCGCCAGCGCTGGATGTGTCCGGCGCCTTCTGCGAGAGCGACTTGTGCTATACTTATCCGGAATATGTGACCCACCTCCAAGAGACGGCACGATTTGCCGCCGCCCACCCCAACTACGCCCTCAAGCGCACCGCCGCCCAGGCTTTTCGCAACCTCCAGATCTTCCTGCGGGAGGGACAGTGGGCCATGGTGTCCAAGGGGAAGGCGCCTGCCATCCACTTCGTCATCCGCCACCCCAGGCTTCGAGAAGCCATGGAGCAGTTCATCCCACCGGTGGTGGAGTAAGGGCATTGTGCTGTCGGCACAAGAACGCCTTCTTTCTCGTCGCATTTGCCGAACCTGCGCCAGCCCTCTTGTGTTTTTCCGCCGGTTGGGTATAATGGATGCACAGAAAATATCAAAGAAGCGAGGTTGGATCCCATGCGCAAGAAATTGAACATGACTGCCGGCATCTTCCCCATGCCGGTGCTGCTCATCGCCACCTACAACGAGGATGGCACGGTAAATGTGATGAACGCCGCCTGGGGCACCATGCAGGAACGAGACACGGTGGTGCTGAATCTGAGCGAAGGACATAAGACGGTGGAGAACCTGAAGGCGCGTGGCGCATTCACGGTAGGCATCGCAGACGCTGCCCACATGGTGGAAGCGGACTACTTCGGACTGGTCTCCGGCCATCAAGTACCAGACAAGCTGGGCAAGGCTGGGCTCACCGCCACCAAGGCGGAGATGGTAGACGCACCGGTCATCAACGAGCTGCCCCTCTGCATGGAGTGTGAATTTGTGGCGTACCAGGACGGCCCCTACGGCTGCGGCGTCATCGGCAAGGTGGTCAGCGTGACCGCTGATGAGCGGGTGCTCACGGATGGCAAGGTGGACATGACGAAGGTCGATGCCATCGCCTTTGACCCCTACACCTACGGTTACTACAAGGTGACCGAACGGGTGGGCAATGCGTTCCAGGACGGGGCGAAGCTGAAATAATGTGAAAACAAGCGTTCCCTCTTGGGAACGCTTGTTTGTTTTGGGTGCGAGAAAACCACCTTGCCTAGGGCATCTACACTCACCTGCGTGACCGCCGGAAGCAGGAGATCACCGACCGCATCAACCAGTGCCTGGCCGAATTGCAGCAGGACAAAGGACCAGACTGTCCTTAATCCTTACGACATTTTTACGACATAACAGCGCATTTCTGAGCAGATAAGAGCATAATAGACCACAGCGCTAAAACAGAGGAAAAGTCGCAATTCCTCTCTTTTTCATGCTTAAATATGCTAAAATCAAAAAAGAACCGCTGAAATCACAACAATTTCAACGGTTCTTTTTGGCGGAGAAGGAGGGATTTGAACCCTCGCGCGCTTTAACACGCCTACGCCCTTAGCAGGGGCGCCTCTTCGGCCACTTGAGTACTTCTCCATGAGGCAGAATTGATGATATCCATTCTGTTTTAAGGTTGTATGGCGGAGAGGATGGGATTCGAACCCATGGCCCATGACTGAGTCACCAGTTTTCAAGACTGGCTCCTTAAACCGCTCGGACACCTCTCCAAAGCGATCACCCATACAAGCAAGGATTATTTTACCGCACCATCACCCAAATGTCAAGAGAAATTTTCGTGATTTTCCTTCTTTTTTCCCGCCTCCGGAGAAATTTCCCCTTGACAACCGCCACCGGATGTGGTAGATTATCAATCACAACCTGTCTATCATCGTCAAAGACGAGGAAGGGAAAAAAGACCCGTTTCTTTTGTGCAGAGAGTCGGCGGATGCTGTGAGCCGATCGGAAGGTGCGGGTGTATGACTGTTCCCAGAGTTGATGTCCTGAACGCTTTTCCAGTCACTAGGGGCATCCGGCTGACGCCGTTACCCGTCCGGGCCTTGCTGGAGGCCGCAGAGTCCTGGTGGAGTGATCTGCCAGGAGCATCAGGGTGGTACCGCGAATGAATGTAACATTTCGCCCCTGACTGAACATGCTGTTCGGTCAGGGGCTTCTTTATTTCGTCACTTTCCCCCGCCAGCACAACCCCAATTTTTACGCAAAACGATTAGGAGGAAGTTTATCATGAAAGGTTTCGAGAAATATATCCCCTTTGTCCCCCAGCCCATCCAGAACCGCACCTGGCCGGACAACACCATCACCAAAGCCCCTATCTGGTGCTCGGTCGATTTGCGGGACGGCAACCAGGCGCTGGTGGATCCCATGAATGTGGAAGAAAAGCTGCTGCTGTTCCACACCCTGGTGGACATCGGGGTGAAGGAGATCGAGGTTGGCTTCCCCTCCGCTTCTGAGACCGAATTTCACTTCCTGCGCACCCTCATCGAGGATGGCCACATCCCCGATGACGTGACCATCCAGGTACTGGTGCAGGCACGTCCCCACCTCATCCGCCGGACATTTGAGGCCATTGAGGGCTGCAAGCACGTCATCTTCCACTTCTACAACTCCACCTCCACCCTCCAGCGGAAGGTAGTCTTTCACACCGATGTAGAAGGTGTCCAGAAGATCGCCACCGATGCCGCCACAATGATCTACGAGATGAGCCAGCCCATGATCGCCGCCGGCGCAGACATCCGCTACGAATACTCTCCTGAGTCCTTCATGGGCACCGAGATGGACGCCGCCGACCAGATCTGTGACGCCGTCATGACCGCCCTCCACGCAGACGAAGACCACAAGGTCATCCTGAACCTGCCTACCACGGTCGAAAACTGTATGCCCAATCAGTTCGCCGATGAGCTGGAATACTTCATCCGCAACCTGCCCGGTCGGGAGCGTGCCATCATCTCCCTCCACCCCCACAACGACCGTGGCACCGGTGTCGCCACTGCTGAGATGGGTCTGCTGGCTGGCGCCGACCGCATTGAGGCCACCCTGTTCGGCAACGGTGAGCGCACCGGCAACCTGGATATGGTCACCGTGGCCATGAATATGTACACCCAGGGCATTGACCCGGAGCTGGATTTCTCCCATCTGAACGAGATCCGCAAGGTCTACGAAAAAGTCACCAAAATGCAGATCGGCGAGCGTCAGCCCTATGTGGGCGAACTGGTGTTCACCGCCTTCTCTGGCAGCCATCAGGATGCCATCAACAAGGGGATGCAGTACATGGAAAAGTCCCACAGCGACAAGTGGGAGGTTCCCTATCTGCCCATCGACCCGGCAGACGTGGGGCGTGACTACGAGCCCATCATCCGCATCAACAGCCAGTCCGGCAAGGGCGGCACGGCGTTCATCATGGCGCACAACTTCGGCTTCGAGCTGCCCAAGGCCATGCATCCGGAGTTCAGCGACATCGTTCAGGCGGAGACCGACCGGATTGGCCACGAGCTGAAGCCGGAGGCCATTTTGGAGCTGTTCAAGCGGGAATATCTCCAGATCAACGACCCTTATCGCCTCATCAACCGGAACTTCCAAGAGACTCACCAGGACGACACCTCTGCCGTCTCCTTCTCTGGCACACTCTGCTGCGAGGGCAAGCGCACCATCCCCATCTCCGGCCAGGGCAACGGCCCCATCGACGCCTTCTTCAACGCCGTCCACGGGCAGGACTTGGATCGTTACACCTTTGTGGACTACAAGGAACACGCCATCAACACCGGCTCTGACTCCCAGGCTGTGGCCTACATCCACCTCCGTATTCCTGACGGCACCGATGTCTTTGGTGTGGGCATGGATCACAACATCTCCATGGCCTCCATCAAGGGCGTCCTGTCCGCCATCAACCGAGCCAAGAAGCTGGAAGCGAAGAAGGGCGCGTAATCTACCTTTCGTACATAGAAAAGCATCCGTATCGTGGGATACGGATGCTTTTTTGCGTCCTTGTTGTGAGCGTCTGCGGCAGACGCTCCCTCATTTTTTCAGAAACGCAAGGAGCCGCTCCTGTGCTGTTTCCGCCGCTTGTCTGCCCAACTCATAACAGGTTTTCAGCTTTGCGGGGTCTTTTTCCATCCGTTTGACCGGCAGGGACGAATGAGGGCGGATGACAAAAAGATCCCCCCGCCTTTCTTGCTCCTGAATCAGATCCAGTTCGGCATTGTACATCAGGTGCCGCACTTCCAGCGCTTTGACCAGATTGGGGTAGTGCCGATACTTCACCCGTATCAGCGGCAGCAGCTGGTTTTTCTCTTTTCGATAGCCTTGGGGCTGGGTCAGGATGACCACATTTTGGGTGTATCCGATGCGTTCAAAATAGGCCACGGGGATAGAATCCGCTATCCCGCCGTCCAGCAGTTTCAGACCGTCGATCTCCACGATCTGCGAGACCACGGGAAGGGAGGCAGACGCCCGAATCCAATCAAATCCGTGATCCTTTCTCCCGCAATATTCGTGATAGACCGGCTTCCCGCTCTCCACGTCCGTGCAGGTGATATAAAATGCCGTTGGGTCGCGCTCAAAGGCGTTAAAATCGAACACATCCAGCTTCAACGGTACTTCGTTGTAACAAAATTCCGTGTTGAACAGGTTTCCCGTCCGCAGAAGGGAGCCGATGCCGCAATAGCGCTTGTCGTGGCAATACCTCGTGTTATAACGGAGCGCACGTCCCATCTGCCCCGATTTGTAATTGACGCCGAACGCCGCCCCTGCGGAGACGCCGATGATACCATCAAACCGGATGCCATTTTCCATCATCACATCCATCACGCCTGCGCTGAACAGCCCGCGCATGGCCCCGCCTTCCAGTATCAAGCCTGTTTTCATCGCTCTTCGATTCCTTTCCCACGCACACGGATGCCTTTTGCCCATTACTTCGTGACGACCACATTCCCCTCCGAATCCAGCAGCGGGGTGATGCCACCCGCATAGCCCGATCTCCACACCAGATAATGGACGCCGGTCTCCTTGTCTACCAGAATCTGACGGGTGCCAGCGTCCTTGAGCTGGGAGCCATCCTGAAATACCACTTCAAATCTGTCTTCCTTCTTTGCCATGGCGACTGCCTCCTATCTATGTTTTTTCACGGTTGGTGCAGGTGCAGCGTAGGCTTAACGCTGTCATTGCTGATTTCTCTCCGTCCCACGCTGCACCATCCACTCAAAACTGGAACAGATTCAGCCCCACTTCTTCCTCGAACCGGCGCTCCACGGTTCCGTTGATGACCGTGATGACCATCTCGCAGGTGGCGCTGACGATGGCGCGGTTCAGGTGGCCGCCGAACACTTCCCCTTTCTCGTTGCCGGCGCTCATATGGAGGTGGGCGTAGTATTCCCCGTCCTTGGTGGTGATGGTGCCGGTCAGAGAGGTGATCTCATAGTATCCCTGGAACTCGTTGGCGTCATACTTCTTCTCTGCCGTCTTGAACACGCCCACCGTGAAGTCGTTGATGGCGCCCAAGGCGCTGACGCTGGCCAACTTGATGTGCTCCTGGAGGGCGATCTCTTTCAGCTGTTCCAGGATCTCCTCCCCTTTGTCGATGCGTGCAAAGATGGTGTTGTCAAATCTCTTGTATTCCATGGTATGTGCTCCTTTCTCGGCTTGTTCAAGCCTTCTTCATATGTTGGGATGCTGCCTTGAGCATCAATTTCTTCGTCCCCACCGAGTCAAAGGCTACTTCTAAGAGGGCATCGCCGCCCATGGGCTTCAGGGAGACGATCATGCCTCGGCCGAAGGCGGTGTGCTCCACCAGGTCGCCCTTGTGGAAGGGAACGTTGGCAGATGATGGAGGGGCTGCTTTGGCGGCGGCAGGACGTTTGGCAGTGGGCTGGGGGGTGCGGCCGCCGATGCTGATACCGCCGCCCAGGGGTTTGCCGGAGCGGCTGCCGCCGGAGGGGACGGGGATGGAGTAGCTGCCGCCGAAGTTGCGGCGCTCTTCCCGCCGCTGGGCGTAGTAGTCTTGCCGCTCCTGGTGCTGGCGCTCCTGCCGGACGCTCCCCCACTGGCCGCCGTACTCCCGTTCTTCTTCCGTCCGCCGTCTGCCGCTCTGGATGAGGCAGCGTTCGGGGATCTCATCGGTGAACCGAGAGGGCAGGTTGCTGGTGGTGCGGCCAAAGAGCATCCGCTGGTTGGCGCAGGTCAGGTAGAGCTGCTCCTCCGCACGGGTCAAAGCCACATAGCACAGGCGGCGCTCCTCCTCCATCTCCTCCGGCTCGCCGATGGAGCGGGTGCCGGGGAAGATGCCTTCTTCCATGCCCACGATGAACACACGAGGGAATTCCAGCCCCTTGGCGGCGTGCATGGTCATCATGACCACGCAGTCCTCGTTGTTGTCTGCGTTGTCCAGGTTGGTGTAAAGAGCCACCTCGTCCAAGAACCCGTTCAGGGACGGCTCCTCCGCTCCCTCCAGGTAGCTTTGGATGGAGGAGCGCAGCTCCTGGGCGTTCTCGATGCGGGTGCGGTTCTCCACGGTGTTCTTGGCCTGGAGGGCGGCGATGTAGCCGGTGTCCCGCAACGCTTCCTCGTAAAAATCGGTCAGCTCCAGGGTGGACGCCTTCTGCTGGAGGGTTTGGATGAGAGTGAGGAACTGGTCTAATTTTCCGGCGCTCCGCTGTAATTCCGGATAGGCTCTGGCACGGCTGATGATCTCGTACATGGAACACCCCTCGTTGGCGGCGATGGTGGCGGCGATGTCGATGGTGCGGGCGCCGATGCCACGGGCGGGCTTGTTGATGATGCGCCGCAGGCGCAGGTCATCGGCAGGGTTGTTGACCACGCACAGGTAGGCCAGCATATCCTTGACCTCCGCCCGATCGAAGAACCGAGTGCCGCCGATGATGCGGTAGGGGATGCCGTTGCGCTTGAAGGCGTACTCCACGGCGTTGGACTGGGCGTTCATCCGGTACAGCACCGCGTTGTCCTTCCACTGCCGCCCCTGCTGAATGCCGGCGATGACCTGGGCGGCCACATACTGCGCCTCGTCCGACTCGTTCATCGCCACATACAGGCGGATCTTATCCCCTGCCCCCTTCTCCGTCCACAGCTCCTTGCCCTTGCGCCCCTTGTTGTTCTGGATGACGGCGTTGGCTGCGTCCAGGATGTTCTTGGTGGAGCGGTAGTTCTGCTCCAGCCGGATGACCCGAGCGCCCTTGTACTGCTGCTCGAAGGAGAGGATATTCTCAATGGTAGCGCCGCGGAAGCGATAAATGGACTGGTCGTCATCGCCCACCACGCAGATGTTCTTCCACTTCCCCGCCAGGGTGGACGCCAGCAGGTACTGCAGGTGGTTGGTGTCCTGGTATTCGTCGATGAGGACGTAGCGGAACTTGTTCTGCCAATACTCCCGTGCCTCCTGGTCTTCCAAGAGCAGGCGGACGGTATGTAGGATGAGGTCGTCAAAGTCCAGGGCGTCCGCCTCCCAGAGACGGTGCTCATACTCCTTATAAATTTTCGCAATCTGAATCTGCCGGAAGTCACCGGACTGCTCTGCCCCCTTGAGATAGTCCCGTGCCAGGAACATCTTGTCCTTTGCCCGGGAAATATAGCCCAGGACGTTGCGGGGCGGGTACGCCTTCTCGTCCAGGTTCATCTGCTTCAAGATCTCCTTGACCACCCGCTGGGTGTCGTCCACATCGTAGATGGTGAAGGAGTTGGAGAAGCCCAGGCGATGGATGTCCCGCCGCAGGATGCGCACGCAAGCGGAGTGGAAGGTGGCCGCCCACACGTCCTGGCCCTCTGGCCCCAGCATCCGTTCCAGACGCTCCTTCAGCTCCCCTGCCGCCTTGTTGGTAAAGGTGATGGCCAAAATCGACCAGGGCGCTGCCGGATGGACTTTACAGAGCATCTCCGCCCGCTGAGCCATGTCCTTCTCCGGATAGCCCAGGTAGCGGGTCAGGAACTCCACGTCCTCCGGCGTGACCCAATCGGGCACCTCCATGCAGCTGGGGTCGCTGCCCCGACCGAAGCGGATGAGGTTGGCGATGCGGTGGATAAGCACGGTGGTCTTGCCGCTGCCGGCGCCCGCCAGGAGCAGCAGGGGGCCTTCGGTGGTGAGGGCGCCCAGGCGCTGCTGCTGGTTGAGGTTTTGGTAGTTTCGGGCGATGACCTGACGTCTCATCTTGCAAAATTGCGCTTGTTGTGTCTGATTTAACATACTTGCTCTCCTGCGTCTACACTTAAATATATACTCGACTGCTATTTTACCCTCTTTTTCCACCGGGGTCAACGTGGGAGGGCGAAGAAAAGGGTCTGATGTCGTATCAGACCCTTTTCGTTCCAAATCCGCTCAAGTCTCGTCCGTCTGAGCCGGATTCCAATATTTGCTCTGGTCGTTTTCGTCCATGGTGTCCGTCTTGTCTCGGTGGAACTCCAAATCCGGATCGCGGATGCTGACTCGGGTGTGAGGCGGGACGGAACGGGTGACGAAGGCGTTGCCGCCGATGATGGAGCCTTCCCCGATGCGGGTCTCGCCGCCCAGGATGGAGGCACCGGAATAGATGGTGACCCGATCCTCGATGGTGGGGTGGCGCTTATGGTTGCGCAGACCCTGGCCGGCACGGGTAGACAGGCCGCCCAAGGTGACGCCCTGGTAGATCTTGACCCACTCGCCGATCTCGGTGGTCTCGCCGATGACGATGCCGGTGCCGTGGTCGATGAAGAAGTGCTTGCCGATGGTGGCGCCGGGGTGGATGTCGATGCCGGTGAGACTGTGGGCGTGCTCGGTCATGATGCGAGGGATGAGGGGCACCTTCAGCAGGTGCAGCTCATGTGCCAGGCGGTTGACCATGATGGCGTAGAGACCGGGGTAGGAGAAGATAATTTCGTCGGTGTTGAACGCTGCCGGGTCGCCCACAAAGGTGGCTTCCACGTCCATGGCCAGGTAGGACTGGATGCGAGGCAGGGTCTCGATGAACTGGCTGGTGATGGCCTCCGCTTTTGCCTTACGGGTGGCTTTATCGGTGTGTCGATACTCCTCGCCCTGGAGGAGTGCCAAGGTGATCTGGCGGGTCAGGCTGGTATAAATCTCGTCCAAAACGGAGCCGATATAGTATTCCGTGGCGTAATGGCTCACTTTTTTCTTGATAAAGTAGTCTGGGAACAGCACGGTCTGGAGCTGCTCGATGATGGTGATGATGGCGCTCTTGTCCGGTTGCAGGTGGACAGTCTCCTCATCGCTCTGCTGCATGGCTTCCGCACCAGCCAACAGCTGCTGCACTACTTTCTTTACCTTCATTTCCATCTGAGAAGGCATGGTTGCATCCCTCATTTCCACCCCCGTTGGCTTTGGTCATGCGCGGTCGGGGCAATATTTATTATACTATACCATTGGTCGGTTCTTTGTCAACCAATCCGGAGCAATAACCCATCAAACAGGTATAAAATACGCAAAAGTCCAAGAAAAAAGAGACCGGCGAACCGGTCTCTTTCAAATACTTGGGACAACACACTTGCGTGCGTCAATCGAAAAGATTATTCGTTGATCTCGATAACAACACCGGAACCGACGGTACGACCGCCTTCACGGATAGCGAAACGCAGCCCCTTTTCGATTGCGATGGGGGTGATCAGCTCAACGTCCATGTCGACGTTATCGCCGGGCATGCACATTTCAGTGCCTTCGGGCAGGGTGATGATGCCGGTAACGTCAGTGGTACGGAAATAGAACTGAGGACGATAGTTGTTGAAGAAGGGGGTGTGACGGCCGCCTTCGTCCTTCTTCAGAACGTAGACCTGACCCTTGAACTTGGTGTGAGGATGAATGGAGCCGGGCTTGCACAGAACCTGACCACGTTCGATGTCGGTACGAGCAATACCACGCAGCAGAACGCCCACGTTGTCGCCAGCTTCAGCGAAGTCCAGCAGCTTGCGGAACATTTCCAGACCGGTAACGACGGAGGACTTCTTTTCTTCTTCCAGACCAACGATGTCCACCGGTTCGCTCAGCTTGATGGTACCACGTTCCACTCTACCAGTTGCCACGGTGCCACGGCCGGTGATGGTGAAGACGTCTTCGACGGGCATCAGGAAGGGCATATCGGCCTTACGGTCGGGAGTGGGAATGTAGTTGTCAATAGCGTCCATCAGTTCCTTGATGCAAGCATACTCAGGAGCGTTAGGATCAGTGGATTCGGAAATCAGAGCGTTCAGAGCGGAGCCCTTGATGATGGGGGTGTCGTCGCCGGGGAATTCATAGAAGTCCAGGGTTTCACGAACTTCCATTTCAACCAGTTCCAGCAGTTCTTCGTCATCGACCTGGTCGCACTTGTTCAGGAAAACAACGATATAAGGCACGCCGACCTGACGAGCCAGCAGCAGATGTTCACGAGTCTGAGCCATAACACCGTCAGTAGCAGCGATGACCAGGATAGCACCGTCCATCTGAGCAGCGCCGGTGATCATGTTCTTGATATAGTCGGCGTGGCCCGGGCAGTCGACGTGGGCATAGTGACGGCCCTGAATCTGGGCGTTGTCCTCGCCGGTCTTGTAGTTGTGGCCAACGCGGTCGAAGGTCTGGTACTCAACGTGAGCGGTGTTGATGGTGATACCACGCTCGCGCTCTTCCGGAGCCTTATCGATGGAGCTGTAATCGGTGTAGTCAGCACCGCCCTGCATGGCGAGGAACTTGGTGATCGCGGCGGTCAGGGTGGTCTTACCATGGTCGATATGACCGATGGTACCAATGTTTACGTGGGGCTTGGTACGCTCGAATTTCTGCTTAGCCATTAGAGTGATCCTCCTATGAAAAAATTTCGTTGTTTGCCGGTGTCATTTACATACACCGGTATTTTACCGTAAAATGCGGTATTTTGCAATACCTTTTTATCAGGCGCGGTTCGTGCGCTGGTTGATGATCTTCTCCTGAATGTTCTTCGGGATCTCGATATAATGCGCGGGCTCCATCGTGTACTGGCCACGGCCCTGCGTGCAGGAGCGGAGGTCAGTCGCGTAGCCGAACATCTCAGCCAGAGGAACGAAAGCGTCGATCTGCTGCGCGCCGCTGCGGGCCTCGAAGCCCTGGATCTGACCACGGCGGGAGTTGAGGTCGCCGATGACGTCGCCCATGTACTCGTCGGGGACGATGACG
>OGDF01004021.1_pt1 | contig 17232 bp, 10 predicted proteins | sample 1570141 | NCBI WGS metagenome assembly OGDF01 (sample SAMEA4370581, study PRJEB24528) | human gut metagenome | reverse complement strand
TATATACACTCAACACCCAGGGCGCTGCCCTGGGCTATGTGGTTGTTGGGCTTTCTTGCTCTGGCAAGCGGCAAAGCCGAGCGCAGCCCGCATTGATTGAGTTTTGACACACCCTCAATTAATATAATTGTGCATTCTACATTGTTGGTGCAGTTCTTGCTTTGGCAAGCGGCAAAGCCGAGCGGAGACAACTGCACCCCCTGCACATCACATCATAAAGACAAAACAATATGAACAAACGAAAACTCATACAACATCACAAATGGCTGGGACTTGTGCTCAGCTTCTTCCTGCTGATGTTCTGCGTCTCGGGCATCCTGCTCAACCACCGCCAGCTTATCAGCGACATCAACGTGTCGCGCACGCTGCTGCCACAGCGCTACGAGTACAGCCAGTGGAACGGCGGACTGCTGCGCGGCACGCTGCCCGTCGACTCACACATATTAATATATGGCGCGTCGGGCGTGTTCCTCACCGATTCTACCGCTGCGCATATAGCCGACTTCAACGAAGGACTGCCCACGGGTGCCGACTACCGCCAGATACGCAACGTGGTTAGCGTGGGCAGCTCGGCAAAACAGCTCTTTGCCGTGTCGCAGTTGGCGCTCTACCGTTTCGGAACGCACGGTAAGTGGCACACCGAAGCGTTGCCCTTAGCCGACTCCGACGAACTGCTTACCGACATCGCTGCCCACGGCGACACGCTCGTAGTGCTGAGCCGTTCGCACGCCTACATCGCCGTGTCACCCTACACGCAGTTCCGCCGCATCGACCTGCCTGCGCCGCCCGACTATAAAGACCGCACTACGGCGTTCCGCATGGTGTGGCTGCTGCACAGCGGCGAACTGTTCGGCTTCGCAGGGCGACTTCTGGTCGATGCTGTCGCCGTGGTGCTCATAGTGCTTATCGTTACGGGCTTCGCCTTCTTCTGTCTGCGCAAGACGAAACGCCGCTGGCAGAGCAAGGGCAGCACGATGAAGCACACGCTGCGCTGGCATAACCTCGTGGGGCGCAAGACTATCGTCGTCACAATATTAATATGTGCTACGGGCTGGTGTCTGCGTCCGCCGGTGATGGTGGCGCTCGCCCTGACGAAGGTGCCGACGCTGCCGTTCACAACGCTGAAAAGTAAGAACCCGTGGCACGACAAACTACGCCTCGTGCGCTACGACAGTAGGGTAGGCGACTGGCTGCTGTCAGCCTCCGAGGGCTATTTCTCGTTGGGCAGCGACATCAGTAAGCCGCGTCCGACGCGCATCATGGACGCTCCGCCGCAGAACGTGATGGGGCTGAACGTGTGGCAGCAGCGTGAGGACGGCATGTGGCTCTGCGGTTCGTTCGGCGGAATGCACGTCTGGAACCGCCGCACGGGCATGGCTACCGACTATTTCACTGGCCGACCGGTGTCGAAGAAGCCGGGTCCGCCGCTCGGCAAGAAGGCGATAAGCGGCTACAGCTCCGACTTCCGTGTCAGCGCCGCCGGCCAGAAAGGTACGAATACAAAAAAATCAGTCACAGAGGTTGTGACTGATTACTATGATGGAACCACGAAGATTGTGCAGCCCGAAAGTCTGCGCCGCCTGCCCATGTCGCTGTGGAACGCGGCGCTCGAAGTGCACACCTGCAGAATATACATGCAAAACACCGCAACATACATCTTCATCTTCTTCTTCGGAATAGCGGTTGTGTGGTGTCTTTGGACGGGATTGAAGTTAAAGAAGTAACTTCAGGGGGTGCACCCCTAACGTATATCAAACAGCCACGCGAGCTTCACCACGATGTTCGAGTGGTTAGAACGTGCGAAGTAGTCGCGCTTCGAGTCGCCGTAGATGTTGCCCAAGCCGTAGTAGTATCGGCCCTCGAGCAGCAGGCTGCCCGCATGCGGTATGCGCCACTCAACGCCCAAGCCCGCCGCGATGCCGTAGTCGAACTTGTTCTCTACAGCCATTGTGTCCTGCGCGCAAGTCTGGTTGGCGCGGTCTGTGGTGTTACGGTTGGCGATGGTGAAGTTGGTCTTTGTCGACTCGTTGAGCATATAGCCGAACTGCGGACCTGCCTGGAAGAAGAACTGCAAGCCCTTGCGTTCCTTTCCCCACGCCAGGTGGGCGAACACCGGCAACTGTATGTAGTTGATGTCGCGCTGATACGCCTCAGCCACGCCCGTAGTAGGATTAATCACGGGCTTGTCGTTGACGTCGAGAATACTCTCCTTCCAACCGATACGCGCATAGTTTAGCTCGGCATACACAGAGCAGTAGGTCTTGAAGTATTTCTCGCAGGTGTACTTGAACGAGAGTCCGGCGGTGAAGCCCGGGTGCTGCGTCTGCGTCACCTTCGGCACGAAGCTCACGCTGCTCATCACGAAGCCGCCGTTGAAGCCGAGCGCAAGGTCGTTGCGGTAGTCGCCCACCTGCGCCTTTGCGCACGTGGCAGCCGTCAGCAGCAGAGCGAGGAGTGCTTTTCTTATTGTCTTTATCATTTGTTCTTTTTCTCTCTAAGCCTTTTTCTAAGCCTCTTTAAGCCTTTCTAAGCCTCTCTAAGCCATAGTAAAAGCTTTTTACTCTTTTACTTTTTTACTTTTAATACGTAATTGTTTCTATCGTGCGTGTCGGCTTGTAGTGGAGCAGCACGAAGCAGTTGTTCTGCATGCCGCCGTTCGTCACGCGCTTGAACTTCAGCGGAGTCTGCAGCGGCTTGTACGTGTTCTGCTGCGGAGTGCCGTTGAACTGCTTGCCGTACTTGTTTATGCCGCGTATGAAGAACTGCGCCTGGTCGTAGCCAGTGAGGGCGAAGCGCGGCAGAGCCAAACGCATATCCGACTTGAACCACTGGCGATAGTGGCGCTCCAGACTTGCTGTAGCCGGCGCCGACTCGTTGTAGACGTAAGCCGTCGGGATGTATGCCTCGTACTTGTAATAGTAGTCCTGGTATACGCGCTTGTACATCAGCCATTCGTTGTAGCCGTACATCGCAATCTGTATGTTCGGGTAAGAAGCACGCAGCGTGTTCAGCTTTGCAAGCGTAGAGTTAAGCTGCGGCGAACGACCCGTGTTCAGAATCACCACGTTGCGCTTCTTTGCGCTGAACGCCTTGGCGAACATCGGCTCCGACGACTTCAGGTTTGTTATGTTGTACGCAATGCCCTCAGCCTCAAGACGGCGGCGTAGGGCGGCTGTGAACACACCCTTGTCGCTTGTCGTGTCGTTGCAGTCGACAAACACCGGATGCGCATCCTTGAAGCGGTCCATGAACGCGTTCACAGACAGTTCGGCAGTGAGCACACGACTCTGATAAACCTGGAAGATATGGTCGTTGGTCTCCACGTCTCCACCGTTGATAGAGAACGGGATGACGAGACGTATGCCGTTCTTGCGGCAGAAGTCGCCTATCGGCTTCACCTGCTTGGTGTAGAGCGGACCGAAGATAAGGTCGCAGTTCTTGGCGTTGGCGTCGGCAAGCACCTGTGCCACGCTGGCATCCTTATGCAGGTTCCAAGCGAAGATGTTGGTGTTGATGCCCTGACTGCGCAGACTGTCGCACGCCATGAGCACGCCACGGTAGTATTCTATCATGCGCTGTCCGTCGCCGTCCACGTTGTGCAGCGGCAGCATCACGCCCACGTTCACCGTGTTAGCCGCACGCTGCTGTGTTGCAGAAGACTTCGGCGCTGTTGTTGCAGCAGTGGTCTGCACCTGCTTCGGGAACGGAATGAGCAACTGCTCGCCCTTCTTCAGCACATAGTCGTTCTTCTGCATGTCGGGGTTTGCCTGCATCAGCTCGTCGATGGTGATGCCGAACTTCTGGGCGATGCCATATATCGTGTCTTTCTTCTTTACCTTATACAAGTCCTGCCACTTCGGCGTCTGCGCCGCCACCGACGATGCCAGCAGCATGGCGCAAAACAAGAAAAGAATTCTAATGCTACGTCTCATTTCTATCATTCTATTAAAATTAACATTGCAAAAGTACACAAAATATATTGTTTGCAAAAATCTTTGTTCATAAATAACGTTATAAATAGGTAGCAGCGTTTTGCTGTGTGCGAGATAATAACTAACTTTGCATTACAAGTAAACGAGTAGACAAGTAAACAAGACGATAAGTAAACGAGTAGACAATGAGATACATCAGAACACTTTTATTGTTGGTTCTCTGCACCACGCTGCAGGCATACGCCGACGAGGTGCCGACAATCGACCCGCAAGCTACGTTCACCACCGACGAAGGCGAGGAGACCGGCACGAGCTATTCCGGTTCGGCTCCGCTCACCGTGGTGTTCCACGCCAATGCCGAAAACGTAGGCATGTACACGCCCCACTACGAGTGGCGTTTCACCAAGGAGGGCGAGACACAGCCCTACCTCGTGCGCTACGAGGAAGAGACCGAGTACACCTTCACCGAGGCGGGTTCGCACCGCATCGTGCTCTACGCCACGTTCATCAACGGCAACGACACCGTAGCCTACACCAAGGACTACTGGCAGGACGCCCAGCCGATAACCATACAGATATCCGAGAGCAAGCTCGAGATGCCCAATGCCTTCTCGCCCAACGGCGACGGCATCAACGACATCTATCGCGCTAAGAACAACTACCAGAGCATCGTGGAGTTCGACGCCTACATCTTCAACCGCTGGGGACAGAAGATATACGAATGGCACGACCCTGCTGGCGGATGGGACGGCAAGTTCAACGGCAAGGATGTGAAGCAGGGCGTCTACTTCGTGCTCGTGAAGGCGAAGGGAGCCGACGGAAGAAAGTATAACATCAAGAAGGATGTGAACCTGCTGCGTGGCTATACCGAAAGCAATGGGGTGAATCCAACGGAATGATAGTTTTGAATTTTGAATTTTGAGTTTTGAATTGTCGGCTCCGCCGATTAGGAGTTATTGAATTTTGAATTTCTTAATTTTGAATTCACAACTCACAATTCACAACTCACAACTCACAATTCACAACTCATTAATTCACAATCGGCTCTGCCGATAATTCAAAACTCAAAACTCAAAATTCTCAACTCTCTATGGGAGAAAAGATAAACGTTTGGGGCGCACGCGTCCACAACCTGAAGAACATTGACGTGGAGATACCACGCGACTCGCTCACGGTGATCACTGGACTGAGCGGATCGGGCAAGTCGTCGCTTGCCTTCGACACGATATACGCCGAAGGTCAGCGCCGATACATCGACACGTTCTCGGCATACGCACGCAACTTCCTTGGCGGAATGGAGCGCCCCGATGTCGACAACATAACCGGTCTTAGTCCGGTTATATCCATCGAACAGAAGACAACAAACAAGAACCCACGCTCTACCGTGGGCACAACGACCGAGATATACGACTATCTGCGTCTGCTCTATGCTCGCGCCGGAACGGCTTACAGCTACGTTACGGGCGAGAAGATGGTGAAGTATACCGAGGAGCGCATCATTGAGATGATCAACTCCGACTATGCCGGCAAGCGCATATACATACTCGCTGCACTCGTAAGGCAGCGCAAGGGCCACTACCGCGAACTCTTCGAGACACTTCGTCGCAAGGGCTATCTCTACGTGCGCATCGACGGAGAGATTACGGAGATAAGAAGCGGCATGAAGACCGACCGCTACAAGAACCATAACATTGAGGTGGTGATAGACAAGATGCAGATGCGCGACGGCTTCGACGACCGCCTGCGCAAGACTGTCGCTACGGCAATGCGCGAGGGCGACGGTCAGATTATGATTCTCGATAAGGACACGGGCGTCGCAAAGAACTTCTCCAAGCGACTGATGTGCCCTACGTCGGGCATCTCTTACCGCGACCCTGCACCCAATATGTTCTCGTTCAACTCGCCCGAGGGTGCCTGCAGCAAGTGCAAGGGCTTGGGCTATGTCAACGAGATTGACATGAAGAAGGTCATCCCCGACGACTCGCTGTCTATATACGAGGGCGCCATTGTTCCGCTGGGCAAGTACAAGAACCAAATGATATTCTGGCAGATTGGAGCCATTCTCGAAGCGGCTGAATGTACGCTGAAGACGCCGGTGAGCGAGATACCTGAGGACACGCTCAACGAGGTGTTGTACGGTTCGCTCGAAACGATACGCATCAGCAAGGACGTGGTGCGCACATCGAGCGACTACTTCTGCACGTTCGACGGTGTCATCAAGTATCTGCGCACCGTCATGGAGAACGACGACTCGCAGGCCGGACAGAAATGGGCTGACCAGTTCCTCGCTATGGCTGAGTGTCCTGAGTGTCACGGCGCACGCCTTAACCGCGAAGCGCTGTCGTATCGCATCTGGGACAAGAACATTGCGGAGCTGTCTGCGATGGACATTCAGCAGCTCAAGCAGTGGATAGACGAGGCAGAAGCCCACCTCGACTCTCGTCAGAAGACTATCGCTACGGAGATATTGAAGGAGATAAAGACACGTATCAACTTCCTGCTCGACGTTGGTCTCGACTATCTGTCGCTCTCACGCCAGTCGGCAACGCTTTCCGGCGGCGAGAGCCAGCGCATTCGCCTTGCCACTCAGATCGGTTCGCAGCTCGTCAACGTGCTCTACATCCTCGACGAGCCGAGCATCGGTCTGCATCAGCGCGACAACGATCGTCTTATCCACTCGCTGAAGGAGCTGCGCGACATGGGCAACACCGTGGTTGTGGTAGAACACGACCGCGACATGATGCTCAATGCCGATTATATCGTTGACATTGGTCCGAAGGCGGGCATTCGTGGTGGAGAGGTGGTGTTCCAGGGAACGCCCACTCAGATGCTGAAGGAGCACACCATCACCGCCGACTACCTTAACGGAGTGCGTAAGATAGAGATACCTGCCAAGCGACGCGAGGGCAACGGCAAGAGTATTGTGATACGCGGTGCGAAGGGTAACAACCTGAAGAATGTTGACGTAGAGTTTCCGCTGGGCAAGCTCATCGTGGTGACGGGCGTGAGCGGATCGGGCAAGTCGACGCTTATCAACGAGACGTTGCAGCCTATTCTCTCGCAGCACTTCTACCGCTCGCTGAAGAAGCCGATGCCATACGATAGTATCGAAGGCATAGATAATATAGACAAGGTGGTGAATGTAGACCAGTCGCCGATTGGTCGCACGCCACGCTCCAATCCGGCTACATATACCGGCGTGTTTAACGACATACGTGCCATGTTCGTCAATCTGCCCGAGGCGAAGATACGCGGCTACAAGCCGGGGCGCTTCTCGTTCAACGTGAAGGGCGGACGCTGCGAGACATGCAAGGGCGGCGGCTACCGCACTATCGAGATGAACTTTCTGCCGGATGTGCTCGTGCCGTGCGAGGAGTGTCACGGCAAGCGCTACAATCGTGAGACGCTTGAGGTGCGCTACAAGGGAAAGAGCATTGCCGACGTACTCGATATGACGTTCAATCAGGCTGTAGAGTTCTTCGAGAATGTGCCTAACATTCTGCAGAAATTAAAAACCGTGAAGGAGGTGGGCTTGGGTTACATCAAGCTGGGTCAGCCTTCGACGACACTCTCGGGTGGCGAGTGTCAGCGTGTGAAGCTGTCTACCGAACTCAGCAAGCGCGACACCGGCAAGACGCTCTATATTCTCGACGAACCGACAACAGGTCTGCACTTCGAGGACATAAAGATTCTGATGGAGGTGATAGAGAAGCTGGTCGACCGTGGCAACACGGTGATTATCATCGAGCATAACCTCGACGTGATAAAGCTCGCCGACTACATCATCGACATGGGACCTGAAGGTGGACGCGGTGGCGGACGCTTGCTTGCAAAGGGAACGCCGGAGGAAGTGGCTGAATGCAAGGAAAGCTACACGGCGAAGTTCTTGAAGCAAGAGTTAGAATGTAAATAATTAGAAGTATATGAAAATAGAACTCAGTAATCTTGAGAAATACTTCGGCACGAACACTGCCGTGGACATTGAAAGTTTCACCATCAACAACGGTGATATTCTTGGTCTTGTGGGCAACAACGGTGCCGGCAAGACTACGCTTTTCCGCCTTATGCTCGACCTTCTGAAGGCAGACAAGGGCGTTGTTACTATGCATCCGTCTGCGGATGACGTTGAACTTGTTCCAAGCAGCCTCAAGCTCTCCCCCGACGGGGGAGTTGGAGGGGGCTCTCCTATCAATCCGGCGCTGAGCGAGGACTGGAAAGCGTATACCGGTGCGTACATCGACGATGGTTTCCTCATCGACTTCCTCACGGCGGAGGAGTATTTCGACTTCATCGGTCGTGTGTCGGGCATGGCGAAGGAGCAGATTGCGGAACGCCTTGTCTACTTCGAGCCGTTGATGGGCGGCGAGATACTCAATCAGAAGAAGTACATACGCGACTTCTCTGCGGGCAATCGCCACAAGGTGGGCATCATAGCGGCGCTGCTTAACCGTCCCGAACTGGTTATTCTCGACGAACCGTTCAACTTCCTCGACCCGCGCAGCCAGAATATGCTGAAGAAGATTCTTGTTGAATACAACAAGGAGACGGGTGCAACAGTTATCGTGTCGAGCCACAACCTGCAGCACACCACGGAGATATCTACACGCATCGCGCTGCTTGAGCACGGCGTGATAATAAAAGACCTCGACAACCACGATGCTGAGGCTGTTGTCGAGTTGCAGGATTATTTTAAGGTTTAGACCGTAGGAGTCTAATATATAAACCAGTACGTGAAAAAATCTGCCATATCTTCCAGAAATGGCGTAATAGGTTGGTGGTGAGAGCAATAAAGGCTGGAAGATAACTCTAAAAAGTGGGTTATCTTCCAGCCATCTTCCATTATAATTGGTGTATCTTCCAGCGCCAGTAATAATGCCACAGCCTGAATATCGGCTCGCTCAGCGCCTCCGACGGATAGTATCTTAGCAGTCGCAGGTCGCGGTGCAGTCGCAGCAGATTGTGTCCAAGAGCGCCATGCTTGAAGCCGTTGCCGTCGTAGGTGTCGCGGCCCCAGGCATGGCGTTCGTCGTGATGTCCGAAGTTGCCGCCGCATAGGATGTCGTTGAGCAGCATCTCTCCGCGCTTCTTGTCCATCGGCGCAATCATCTTCTCCTCTGGCAAGCCCAGCACCTCGTGCAGCACGTACATCATTGCGCCGGCGAAGTGCCATAAGCCGAGACGAGTCAGAGAGTTTTGAGTTTTGAGTTTTGAATTTTGAATTGTCGGCTTTGCCGATTTTGAATTATTCAATTTTGAGTTTTGAGTTTCCAATTCACAATTCTTCAACTCCTCATCGCGTAAGCGACAATTCAAAACTCCTAATTCAAAATTCAAAATTACGTAGTAATAGTCCACCACTTGTCTCAGTCCCACACCCTCGTAGAAGTAATGGTGATAGAGATGGTAGAGCTGGTAGACAGCGTTGAAGTCGGCAGTAGGCGCAGCCACCTCGCCCGCCTCGTCGGGCAGTGCTATCATGTTGCGGCACTGTGCGTCGATGCTCTTGCGGAACCACTGCTGCAAGCGTCGGTTGTACGTGAAGTTAGCCATGAAGCCCGGCGTATAGTGCAGTTCTACGGATATGCCGTTCGTCGTGAGCGCAATGTGGTTGTAGCTCTCCTCGTCAATCCGTCCGTTCTCCTTAGCCAACGTTTGCGCCAGTTGTCTTATCTCCTCGCGCGATGCGTCCACCCACATATCCACATCGCCCGGTGTGCGCGCCGCAGGGTTAGCGTACATAGCCGCGTTCGCCTGACCCTTCAGAATGCAGCAGTCGTAGCCCGCCGCCTTCACTCTATTATATACGCCGACCGTAGCCTCATTGAGCATAAGGTTCATGCGGCTTATATTCTGGCTCATCATGAACCAGTTCATAAGCAGACTCTGCTTGGGTGCTACCGCCTTCGGCAGTCGCGATATGCCCTCCATGATGATTCCTACCAGCGTTTGTTTCTTGGCGAAGTCGTAGAAGCGTTGCCAGTCGAAGCCGTTCAGCGCCGACCCGTCCAGAAACTCCTTTCCCTCGTACGTGCCCAGGGCGAATTGTATGAATTTATAATAAATCTTCTCTGTCATTATCTCTTTTAATACACGTTTTGCCGATTGACAAAGTTAGTCAAAATCTTTCGATTATACTGCTCGTTTCCCGATTTTCTTCGCTTTCCCTTGCTGGACCTTGCGCATAAGCGGATTTTCTTTCTGAGATTTGTAACAACGAATTAAACGGATTAAACTTTACGCAGCTAAAATCCGCTTGTTGATTCTACGCAGCCTAACCCTCTGTGTGTATCTGTGCAATCTGTGGGAGAATATCTCAGCAGGAGGTTCTGTGAATTCTGCGTATTCCGTGGGATATTATTGCTACTGAGGCTCCTACAAGTGCAATCCGTGGGAGAACATCAGAATATGGACTCCTCTGTTTCTGATGTGAACAGTTCCAGAGCCTTCATGCCCATGATAGAGTTGCCCTTCGAGTTGAGTCTCGGACTCCACACCGCTATCGAGTAGCGCGACGGGTAGAGCGCCACGATGCCGCCGCCCACGCCACTCTTGCCAGGCAGCCCCACGAGGAACGCGAAGTCGCCCGCCTCGTCGTAGAAGCCGCACGTCTGCATGATGGCGTTGATGCGCTTCACCCTCGAGATTGTCAGGTTCACGCCGGCATGCGAGAAAGGCTCGTTGCTGCGAGCGAACGCCATGAACGCATGCGAGAGGTCCTCGCAGCTCATCTCCAGCGAGCAGATAGTGCTGTAGAACTGCAGCACATCGTTCACGTCGTTATGCAGATTGCCGTGATGCTTCAGCAGATAGGCGATAGAAGCGTTCAGATAGCTGCAACTCAGCTCCGACTGCGCCACCTCCTCCGAGAAGTTGATGTCCTCGTTGCCGGCGATGGTGCGCACGAAGCGCAGGAAGAACTCCTTCGGGTTCTCCAGATGCGAGAGAATAACGTCGGCAGTCACCAAAGCGCCGGCGTTGATGAACGGGTTGCGCGGCTTGCCATGCTCGTACTCCAACTGCACAAGCGAGTTGAACGCCGACCCCGAAGGCTCCTTTCCGATGCGCGTCCACAGATCCTTGCCTAAGATGCTCAGAGCGATGGCAAGCGAGAACACTTTTGCGATACTCTGTATCGAGAACTTCACGTCTGAAGCCCCAATGCTGTACGTCCTGCCGTCGAGCATGTGCAGGCTGAGGCCGAACTGGTCAGGGTCTACATTCGCCAGTGCCGGGATATAGTCAGCTTGCTTGCCCTCTTTAGCGTATATCTCAATCTCTTCTCTTATGTGTTCCAATAAAGGTTGATAGTCGGTCGTTTTCATTCTTTAGTAGCTTAAAAGTTAACGCTGCGAAAATACATGTTTTCTGATAAACGAGGCGCAGAATTAGTGTTATATAAACTTAAAAAAAGACTCTCCCGATAGGCTCAGGATATTTGCCTGCTACCTATCGGGAGAGTCTTTATATATAAATATGTTTCAGGAGACTTACTCTGCTACCACATTAACGCGCTCTGCCGACTGTGGCTTGAAGCGCAATGTGTAGGTGTAGCTGCCCCATGACGGACACTCATATTGTGACAGACATCCGTCGCCACCGCAAGAGTTGTTGCCCAAACCGCGCTGCATATAGTCGAAGTGAGCGTAAACCTGTGGGTCGCGTGTCAGATCGTACCAGTGGAGGTTAGTGTTCCACATCGAGTCGCCTGATGTACACCAGTTTTTCTCGTCGTAGTGAGAGAGCGAGAACGAAGCGCGTCCGCCCACCTTTACGCCGAGCTGCACGCCTGCTGTCTTGTTTGTGAGAATCAGCTCACGCAAGTCCTCGTGGTCGCCGAATGTCTGTGGGTGAATCATCTCGTCAACCATGTCGTCAACCGTTGTGGTGAAGCGTCCGAGATAAGAACCCGTCTTGCGGTCGCTGTAGTTAGAGCGAGGACCGCGAGCATAGAACTCTACGTTCTCGAAGCCAGAAGCGAACTGCATACCCAAGCCGATGCGGGCGTATTTGCTCCTTGGCGAGAAGGTTACATTCATGTCTACAGTTCCGTCAGGGTAGAATGTGTAGTTGATGGTGTAGGTACTACTCAAACTTAAGCGGCTTCCTTCCTTGACAGTCATTGTAGCATTGTTGCCGCTCTTTGTGAGCTCGCTGCTGATGCTTGTTGTTGTTGATTTGGTGAACGATACGTCATTCAAGTTGCGGTCGTTGTCCACCTTACGGTAACTATTGAAGTCAGGACCAGCGTTGATAAGGCTCTTGCCGTTGTATGTCCATGAGGTCATCTTGCCTGACGAGTTGAATACGATAGAATAAGCCTTACCGTTGTTGTCTGTACCAGATACGGTATTGCCGTTTACGCTCAACTGACCATCTGCAGAAGTGTAGCTTGGCAGCACTGGGAATCCCATTGTGCCGTCAGTGCCCATAGCAGTGCCGTTAGAGATGTTCTGCTCAGAGAGCGAGAACTGTGCGTCAGCGATGCTGTAGCCTTCCTCAGCCCATGATGTCCAGTCGGCAACGTTAGCCTTTGTAGGCTTCTTTACGCGCAACTCTACGTTTACGAGATACTCTGCGCTGTTGTCAACAGAAGTCTTGATAGGCAGTGTTACGTTAACCGAAGAACCTGCAGCGATTGTGTTGAAGCTTTCGAGCTTGCCGTTCTCCACCAAATATCCGTCCTTCATCACGCGATAGCCGATTTCGAAGTTGTCCTGCGAGATAGGCATAAACGCATACTTGTTCTCAATTTTTATTGTCTTCGAATAATCTGTCGGCTGAGTGAACTTCACATACTGGTACACCTTCTTCACCTCAGAGAGCTTGCCAGTCCATGTGCGGTCTGGTGTAACGATACCGTTGTTGAGGAAGTTGCCCTGGAAGCCATAGTATATTCCGTCTGTTGAGTTGTAGTCGTAGCCAGACACCCAATAGTTGAAGCCGTTTTCGTTCTTCTTCTGACCGTTAACAAGCTTTGCAGGGTCGTAAACCGATTGGTCTACCCAGTCCCAGATACAAGCGCCGATGATGCCGTTGCTACCCTCAATCTGATCCCAGTATTCCTTCAAGTTACCAACAGCCTGACCCATTGCGTGAGCATACTCGCAGATGAAGTAAGGCTTGCCGTTCAGTCCGCTTCTGTTTTCTCGTACTGACGAAACGGTTGGATACATGTTAGAACCGAGGTCGGAGTAATTTGTTCCGCTTCCTGCTCCCTCGTAGTGAACGAAGCGTGAGTCGAGGTTCTTACACGTATTGTATGTAGTAGAGAAGTTGCTACCGCCGCCGCACTCGTTGCCCAACGACCAGAAGATTACACTCGGGTGGTTGCGGTCGCGCAGCACCATGCGCTTTGTGCGGTCGTCCATAGCTGTTATCCAGCTGCTGTTTTTTGACAAGTTTTGGTTGTAGTGGCACTCCACGTCAGCCTCGTCCATCACGTAGAAGCCGAGAGCGTCCATCATAGCGTACATCTTCGGCTGACGCGGATAGTGCGATGTGCGCACGGTGTTCACGTTAGCCTTCTTCATCATTGTGAGGTCCTTCATCATGGTCTCCATATCTATAGCACGACCATACTCAGGGTGAGTGTCCTGAGTGTTCACGCCCTTGAAGTAGACACGCTTACCGTTGATGTAGATGAGGTTGTCGCTCTTTGTGATGTTGCGGAAGCCGTACTTTGTAGAGAACGCCATCTCCTCTGCTCCGTTCTCGTCCTTCTGACTTACAACGACTGTGTAGAGATACGGGTCTTCTGCGCTCCACGGGTGCAGGTTGCTGAGGCCGCTGAGTGTAACGGTCTTTTTAGCTTTTGCTGTTCCGCTGTAAGTCTGTGTGCCGGTAGCAATATGCTTGCCGTCGCGGTCGAGCAACGACACCTGCAGAGTCTTGTTAGCAGAGACGTTATTGCGGTTGTCTACAGTCAGCTTCACCGTCATGCTGCCGCTTGTAGCCTCGTTGTTGAGCGAAGATGTTATATAGTGGTCCGACACGAACACCTTCGGAGTAGCCACGAGATATACGTCGCGGTGAATACCAGAGAGGTGCCACATATCCTGACCTTCAAGATACGAACCGTCGCACCAACGATATACACGTACCGAGAGTTGGTTGTCGCCGGTAGTTACGAAGCCGGTGATGTCGAACTCAGCGTCGGTGTTAGAGCTCTGCGAGTAGCCTACGTATTTGCCGTTCACCCATACTACAGCAGCGCTGTATACACCGTCGAAGTGTACAAACACACGTTTGTCCTTCCATGTCGCAGGAATGTTGATGGTACGGCGATAGAAGCCCGTTGCGTTGTGGTCTGTTACGCCATACTGTGACATTCCAGAGTTCGCATTAGGTGGGTTGTTGCTGAACGGATAACCAACGTTGGTGTATACCGGTTTGCCATAGTTGGCCATTTCCCAAGAGAGCGGCACGCGGATGTTTTTCCAACCGCTATCGTCATAGTTGCTTGCATAGAACTCGCTTGAGCCAGGACCATATGATGTACCAGGAACATACTTGAACTTCCAAGTTCCGTTGAGGTTGATATATTCAGCCTTGCTTTCGTCGGGCTGCTGCCACGGCTCTGCGTAGTGCTTAGCGTCCGCCTTCATCTGGTCTACAGAAGCGTAAGGGATGAATGTAGCGTGTGCGTTCTCCTTATGGTCGCTCACCTTGCTCTGATCCTTAATCCAGTTAACGCTGAACGAACCATGGTCAGGAGAGGTTGTGCTGCCTCCAGTGCCACCTCCAGTGCCGCCTCCAGTGCTACCGCCAGAGGTATCTGCTTTGATGAAGCCGAAGGCTGTAGCGCTTGATGAATCCGTTGTACGACCAAGCTTGCCACCGTTGGTTCCGTCGTATGTGAGGTAATATGTCTTGTTTTGTGTATAAGCGTAAATCTTATATGTATGATTTGTTGCATCTACCTCCTCGAATTTCCACTCCTGATTGGCATTGGCTTGTCCACCATTATAATCGTTTTCAGATGTCCACTGAAGTGGCATTACGTTTGTGTTGTTTCCAGCCATGTCAAGAGCCTTGGAAGACATCACATTTACAATGTGCCAAGGGTACATTGTAGAATAGTTGCCTTGCTTTGTTATCCACTGCTGTCCGGTATTGCCGTCTGACTTGGCGGTTACTGTAATCTCCTCATCATTGTTAGATGTAGAAACAGTGAAGCATCTTGTAGGATAACCGGCAGGACATATATAATATGTGGAACCGTATGCCGGAACAGAGAAAGTTGTCGTTGGAGTAGTTGTGCCACCAGTAGTCTCCTTTGTGATGAGGCTAACTGACCTGTATGTAGCCCATGAGCGTGTACTGCCCTGAGTGCTACCTATCTGTATGCTTGTTTGTGCAAAAAGTGAGAACATAACCGTACCATCGTATTTCTCTTGAAGTTCGCCGTTAATATAAAGCCCATTTTTGTTAAGTTTTATATTAAGTGTGGTACTGCTAAGAGTTATTTTATTTTGTACGCTAGCATTATTTTTATTCACCCAATTTAGTTCGAGTGATTTGCTTGCAGCAGTATAGTACAGATGCACGTTATAATATCCATTCCATTCGTCAATGCCTGTTCCTACAGACAAGACGTTCTCATTTGTGTTTTTACATGTTGAAAGATCAATCTCCGCCTCAATGCTTTGCTTGCTGAAATCAATTGTCTGAGTTTTTGAGAACTCCGCACCATTAGGCGAGTAGTTCTCCCACAGAACTGTTTTTCTCTCCGCTGCGAACGCCTGCGTCGCAGCGAGTACGAGCAGCGTTATTATCGCAGCAAAATGATGTTTTATATATGTCTTCATAGGGTCGTATTTTTTTATTTAACGATGAGTTTAATGCCGTTCATGATATATACGCCCGGAGCCAGACCTGCAGCAGTAGAGTTGCGGCGCACGAGCTGACCGTTAACGGTGTATATGTTTCCAACCTTCGGAGCCTCAGGTTTTACGAAAGTGCCGTCGATGCCCGTTGTGTTGTCGTCGAAACCCCAAGTGAGCTGACGGTCATAACCGCTCATGTCCTGGAAGTAGCAGCGGAAACCATCTGCTTCAACAGAAGCTGTGAGGTGAAACAACTTGTTGTCATCAGCAAATACGTAGGCTCTTGACGGAATTGTTGTCGGGGTATAGAAACCAGTTACTTTAGTTTGGTCTACGATGAGTTCAGGAGTCTTACCACTAACATCCCATGAGGCAACTTCGATATCCTTGAGAGTATATGTATGGTTTGAACTTACGCTTTCTGGTTTAAAGTAATAGGGTACGCCTGCCTTGATTTCACCACGATTTGTGAAAAACAATTTAGTTCCCGATGTGCTTGTGAGTTCCAGTACTTTTGTACCAGCACCCCATGCAGCAACAACCTTATCGGCAGGTACGTTGAATGGGAGACAGATAGAATTCCATTCTTTAGCATAAAGTTCACGCTTCAACTCTACATCAACATAATCACCAGTTAATGTCGGCTGACGGTATTCCTTTGTTTCGTCAAGTTTTACAACCTGCTTTACAAACCATTGACCAGAAGCGAATGATGCAGCTGGCTCCTCGTACGAAGTGGCAATTGCGCCATCAAGTGTGTAGACAAAGGCAGTAGAGTAGGCGTCGCTATCCTGATAGCCCAATGTGTAAGTGCCGTCGGCAGACGACTTCAATATCCATTTGACGTCTGTGCCGTTAAAGTTCTTACGACCGGCGTCTTTTGATGGAGTCTCTGTAGCATTGGTTACCTCCATAGCAACCGGTTTTTTTGAAAGCACAGGCTTGCCATCTTCGCCCAACGAGAGGTACTGTCCCAGCGAGTTGAAGATATACACGGAAGTCAGCGCCAATGTGTATAACAAATTCATATTAATAAAGGTTTAATAGAAAAATCAAAATAGAATGGTAAATACCAATAGGGTTCACCATAAAGTAGGAATAGGTCTATGCTTATTAATCGTAAGCTTTAAAACCCATGTCGTCATCCATAATCTCAGAATCGTCTTCCCATGCAGAACTGCCAGAAGGGCGTTTCATGCTGCGAGGCTTGGTTGTTGGAACGCTATTTCCAGACTCAATTTTGTCAATTGAATCGCCATTTCCTCCGCCAGGGCTACCAGCCATCATCCCGTTGATTGTCTCAAGCGTCAATACTTCGACAAAAGGTCGGTCGTACTTTTTTTTCTTCATAAATTATTGTTTTAGTTTATTTTTATTTTTATTTGCATAACTTCAAACGTAAACCAGCGGTGCTTATCATTATCCTCAAATCCGCAACTACGCGCCTAATATGATACAGAAGCGAAAATAATCTG
>OGDF01004015.1_pt1 | contig 17251 bp, 9 predicted proteins | sample 1570141 | NCBI WGS metagenome assembly OGDF01 (sample SAMEA4370581, study PRJEB24528) | human gut metagenome | reverse complement strand
GAGATAAATCTCCAAATCAAATCTTCGTCAGAAAAGTTTAGACGACTTCAATAAGTAGGTGCTTAAAAATAATTCATGCATTGAATTTCCACTTGGCTGTGGCAGTTGCTGAATTGATTCCTAAACACCTACTTACTCAAATGGTCGTGTGTTACAAAACTTCGATTTCAGCAGGCGATAAATGCGTAATCGCTGCAATTTGCTCAATGGGAATTCCGGCTAATTTCATTTGGCGGGCCGACGACGCAATGATGGAGTGTTGTTCTGATAAACGCTGCTCCTTCTCAGCCAACTGCTCCTCTTTCTCAGCCAATTGTTGTCCTTGTTCAGCCAATTGCTGTCCTTGTTCAGCCAATTGCTGTCCTTGTTCAGCCAACTGTTGTCCTTGTTCAGCCAATTGTTGTCCTTGTTCAGCCAATTGTTCCTTTTGTTGCTTGAGTGCTTCTTCGCGTTGCATTATGAGTGTATCGCGTTCTTCAATGGCTTGAAAGAACTCCTCTTCGACGTTCATGTTTTGTCTGACTTGTGCATCGGCAGCAGCGGCTACCAATCGATTGATCAGGCACATCATTTCCGGGTCATCGCGGTAAATGCTTTCATCGATGTACATAACCCGGTTGTCGTCGTCGCTTTTAAGCGTTTGATCGAATAGGCTTAGCACTTTTTCCAAGCGGTTGTTCACCCGGCTGTACAGTCGTGGAATTTGTACGATGATGCTTTCGTGCGTCAGGCTTTCGACAAAGGGGTCGGGCAATCCTTGGGTCACTTCATTGCCTTCGTAGTCGTACGAGCGATGTTTGACATAAAGAATAGGTTCTTCAATGTTGCCCACACGATGTCCGAGCAAATAAACGGCCACCATCGGGATGCCACGGCTCGACAAATGATTGTCCTTCAGCATGTTATCCGGGTTGGCATATTGTGCGCCCAGGTATTGACGGAAGCGGAGCGTTTCGGTTTCGAGCCACGTTTTTTGCAGTTCAATCAGTACCAAGTGGGTGTGACCATCTTCCTCGCGCACTTTGGCTGCAAAATCGATGCGAAACATGGATATTTTGTCGCGATACACATTAGCATATTCGTGTTTACGCATTTCCACTTCCACCACCGTTTTTTTGAGCAGGGCAGAAAGCAGGATTTTCACTACACGTTCGTCTTCAAGCCAATATTTGAAAACGGTGTCATAAATGGGATTTGCAAAATATAACATGATTGCCTCCTTTCGTTACGGTTGTACCGATAAGTACTGTATTGATTTGTAAATACGGATTTAAAGGGGAAATACTTTACAGCTATTTATTATCCACGAAGATACCACTTTATTTGCATAAGTAGGTGCTTCCGATTATTTATTATAATGCTATCGAAGTAAAAATAATTCGGAACATCTATTTATGGAAAATAAATTTGCCTCGAATGTCGCTAATCTATTGTATGGTTTTCGCGTTGCGAGTCACCAAGTTAAAGCGCGGCAAATTTGCGCACCGATTTGTCCCATAGCGGAGTGGTTCGAGCCAGTTCGATGGCTTCGGCCGGAGTGTGTGCCACACGCCATATTTCAGCGTGCTGGCTACGCATAAAGCGTTCGTCGACGGCATGCTGCAACTGTGCGAGCAAGGCATCGAAGTAGCCGTTGGTGTTCAGGATGATGATGGGCTTGAGATACAGTCCCAGCTGTTTCCAAGTGATGATTTCGAGCAATTCCTCCAATGTGCCTACGCCCCCCGGCAGCGCAATGCAAGCATCGCTCATTTCGGCCATCAGCTCTTTGCGGCGGTGCATATCGGGCGTCACGATGAGTTCGCTCATGCCCGTGTGCTGCCATTGCTGGTCGATCATGAATTGCGGAATAATGCCTACCGCCTTGCCGCCTTTGCACAGGCAAGCATCGGCACAAGCACCCATGAGTCCCGTGCGTCCGGCACCGTTCACCAGCGTGTGGTTGCCTTGAGCCAGCAGCGAACCCAGTTCGCGAGCCGCATCGGTATACACTTCGGGCAGTTGTCCGCTCGAAGCAGCGTAAACAGTAATGTTCATGTATATGTATTAAAGTTTCAGAGTTTATGTAGTGAGCAAAAGCCCCTTATCCCTTCCATGCCACGTTGGCAGAGGAATGGATAAGGGGCTTTTTTGTGTGTATATCAGTTCGGCAAAATCATTACAGACCGAAAGCCTGCTTGATTTTCTCAACCATGTTGAGTTTTTCCCAAGTGAACAATTCGACGTTCACCTTTTTGTCGGGTTGGCCAAACGAACGGAAGGTTTTCGTCACGCGGCGCGGTTCGCGTCCCATGTGGCCATAGCTGGCCGTTTCCTCGTAAATGGGGTTGCGGAGTTCCAGGTCGCGTTCGATGGCAGCCGGACGAAGGTCGAACAGCTGTTTTACCTTTTCGGCAATTTCGCCATCCGTCAGGTTCACGTGGCTGCGGCCGTAAGTATCGACAAAGATAGAGATGGGTTTATCCACGCCAATGGCATAGCTCAACTGAACGAGCATTTCGTCGGCCACACCGGCAGCCACCATGTTTTTGGCAATGTGGCGTGCAGCGTAAGCCGCCGAGCGGTCCACCTTCGAAGGGTCCTTGCCTGAGAAAGCACCACCACCGTGTGCGCCCTTGCCACCGTAAGTGTCGACAATGATTTTGCGTCCCGTCAAACCCGTATCGCCGTGCGGGCCGCCGATAACGAATTTGCCCGTAGGGTTCACAAAGTATTTGATGTCGTTCGTTTCGAAGAGTTTTTTGATTTCGGGCGTATTGACACGTTCTGCCACCACGCGCGGAATCAGAATTTCGCGTACATCCTTTTCAATCTGTGCCACCATCTGACGGTCGGCCTCGTCCTGCGAGCCCGCTTGTTCGGCAGTGATGAATTCGTCGTGTTGCGTCGAAACGACGATGGTGTCGATGCGGCGTGCCACATGGTTGTCGTCGTATTCCACCGTCACCTGACTTTTCGAGTCGGGGCGCAGGTAAGTCATCACCTTACCCTCGCGGCGAATTTCGGCCAATACATACACAATGTCGTGCGCCAGCGAAAGGGGCAGCGGCATGTAGTTGTCGGTTTCGTTGTTGGCATAACCAAACATCATGCCCTGGTCGCCGGCACCCTGTGCCATAGGGTCGGCCGCGTCTTTGCGGTCAACGCCTCGGTTGATGTCGCCGCTCTGTTCGTGAATGGCACTGAAAATGCCGCAGCTTTCAGCTTCGAATTTGTAAGCAGCTTTGGTGTATCCGATGCGTGCAATGGTATTGCGCACCACGTCCTGCAGGTCGACGTAGGCTTCGCTTTTCACTTCACCTGCCACAACCACCTGTCCGGTGGTAACGAGCGTTTCGCAAGCTACTTTTGAGTTGGGGTCGTAAGCCAGCAACTGGTCAAGTACGGCGTCAGATATTTGGTCTGCCACCTTGTCGGGGTGTCCTTCCGACACCGATTCGGATGTGAATAAGTATCCCATAGTTTTTGTAATGAAAAATAATAAGTAAGGGTTAGCCCGGCTTGGTGTTAGGCTTGAAACAGCTTTTCCCGTTGGCCCGGCGTAAAAAAAACAAGCCTGCTTTCGCATGGCGGAAACAGGCAGAGTGGGATTCGGCTATTGTTCATGTTAGCATCGTCAGCAGTCGGAGCAGCAGCGTATCGTTGTTTGGAAACGCCGGCCGCAATGTGCACCGTCTTGACCCGTAAAGTCGAAGGAGCACGTGTCCGCTGTGCGAGTTTTAGCATTGTTTTATAGAGGTTGCAAGCAGCCAAATCTGTCCTCTTGTCTGATTTCGCATGCAAAGTTAGGCATTTTTTCAGACATAATTCGTGTGTTTACAAATTTTAGGGTTCGTCTGAAATCTGAGGCGTGCAGTTTCAATTGCCACCTCTCTGTGGTAACTGTTAAACGGGATTCTTTGTAATGTGTAAAATTAAATTAAAAAATGTCCACACTTTTTCACTGTTTTTCGGCTGTTTGAGTGGCCGGTTGGCCTATTCTTGAAATATACTCCGCGATTGTCGAAATTAGTTCCGAGCTAGTTTGAATTAGTTCCAAGCTAGTTGAAATTAGTTCCGAGCTAGTTTGAATTAGTTCCGAGCTAGTTTCAACAATTTTGGAACTATTGATAATCAGCGTTTTCAAAAGTACCATAAAGTCGGTCATCCATACGCAAGTTTCGCGCTTACACACACGACGAGGCAATCTTTCCGGTTTTACTTTTGTTCAGATATTTGTGAATGCAAAACGCATACAAAAAAACCGCCTGCACAGCCTGATAGCTGTACAAGCGGTTTTGATGTGAGTGACTAATTGTTAGTCGGCAATGAGCGAGAACTCAGCAGCCGAAGCATAGTCCTGACCACTCTGTTCGTTGAGCGCACGCAAGCGGATGAAGCGAGCCTTAACGGGCTTGCTGAACATCACACGCTTCAGGTCGGCATTGTTTTCGAAAGTGCCTTTGTGAATGGGGTTGCCCCATTCCTTACCATCGTTGCTCACGTAGATTTCGTAGTCCTTAATCCAGCCGTTGCTGCCGCTGGTACGCGGTTGCAGCGTAAAGCCCTTCATGTTCTTCGGTTCACCGGCGTCGAAGTCTACCCAGTGGGGATACTTGGCCAGGGTGATAGAGTACATGGTGTGCCAGATAGAGTTGACATCGCCGTCGACCATGTTCTTGGCATCGCCGCTGCCCGGTTCCTGTGAAGAGGCAAAGGCCACTTCGAGGGGCACGCTTTCGATGCGGGCATAAGTCATTTCGGTAGTCAGTTCGGGGTTCTCCTTGTACCAAGCCTTTACCGTACCGCCTGCGCGGAGGTCGATGGCACCGGTATAGGGTTTACCCTTTTTCGCACCATTGATGCTGTACATGATGGTGCGATCTTTGGCAGCGGTGCTGAGCGTTACTTTGCCCACGCGGCTGTGTTCGAAGCTGATGGGTTTTTCGCCCGAAGCCGAAACCTTAGCCGTTTCGTTGATGATGGCAGGCATGGCACGACCCATGTTGACGGGACGGATGATGAAGCCAAACTGATAGCTGGTGCTGAGCGTCTGGTCGGGGGTAAGAGGTCCGCCCTGTCCGCAGCTTGCACCGCCCAGACCCGTTACCTTGGCATCGAGGTGCAGGTGAGTGCCGCTCGATTTGGGCAACTGGTGCGGGTGAGCAGCCAGTGTGAGTTCCTGTTGGCTCCAAGGCAGCGCAGAGGCTGACATGGTGCTGTCGGCAATGAACACTACGCCCTGTCCGCGGTCGTTGGTCAGTGCGCACCAACGCACTTCTTCGCGGTTGCCTTGAGCCTGAGGCTTGGGCAACATGATGCCCTGGTCGGCTACGGTCGAAGTGTGAAGTTCGATGAACTGGCCCGTTTTGCGGTCGTTGTAGTTGTTGATGGGGCCGCGGCCGTAGTAGTTGTAGTTGTGGAGTTCACCGGGCAACTGCAAGGCATAACCGATGCGCGGCAGTACCACAGAAGCGCGGTTGGCCGAAATGGCACTTTGCAGTTCGATCGAACCGTCGGGATAAACGGTGTAAATCTGGTTCGTGGTGAACTTGAAGTCGTCGGGACCGAGTTTCTTCTTGTCGATGTCGAAGCTGTACGTCTTTTCGGGCGTACGGTCGCGATCGCCGTAGTATTGGCGTGAACCCTCGGGAGCCTGACTTTCGACGGTGAAGCTCAACTGCAGGGTGCCGTCTTTCTTCGTAATCGTCTTTGCACCCGTCACCTTGTGATGCAGGTTGTAAAGTCCGTACTGGAACCAGACGTTGGGATAGCCGATACCGGCATCGTTGTCTGTCGGGGCACGGAAAGCATCGAGTTTCGGACCTTCGCCTTCGCGAATAATGGTTTGGGCACCATAAGTCAGCGCAGCGAGCGAACCCGTTTGCTTGTCGAACTTAGCCGTAAATCCTTCGCCCTTCACCACGGTGAAGTTGCCTTCGTTCGTGGTCGTTACCTTGCCCTTGCTTTCGGCAGCCAGGGTTTGAACGGCAGGTGCCTTTTCGAGTGCACCGCGTACGCGCAGCTGTTCTTCCATCTGCACATAGCCCTGCTTTGCCCAAGGTTTGTCGCTGGCCAGGGCAAACACCACTTTCACAAAGTATTCGCTTGCCGGGTCGAGCTCGTTGTAGTTGTAAGGCAGGGTGTACACCTGCTTTTCGCGCGGACCAACAATGTTGCGCGGACCCTGCAGCGGCTGCATGCTGCCAACGAGTACGCCATCCTTGTAAAGTCCCCACTGAATGTTGTACTGCGTGAGCGGTTCGAAATAGTTTTTGTTGAAAATTTCAACCAAGCCCTTCTTCATGTCTACCGCCTTGACGCCAACATTCTGGTACACCTTCTTCACTTCGTAGTACTGTGCCTTCGGGCTGAGGTCGGGACGCATCACACCGTTCATACAGAACATACCGTCGTTGGGCTTGTTGTCCTGGCTGAAGTCGCCGCCGTAACCAAAGTAGCGGTTGCCGTTGTCGTAGCCGTACATAGCCTGATCCACCCAGTCCCAGATGGCACCGCCAATGAAGAAGTTGGTGCTTTCGATAGCCTCCCAGTAGTCGATGAGGTTACCGCAGGCGTTACCCATAGAGTGAGCATATTCAGAAATGTGGTAAGGATACTTCATGTTGTAGTTACCCTTTACCGCACCCTGTACCCAGGGAATTGAGGGATACTGGTTCGAACCTATGTCGACGATGTCGTTGTTGCGCTCGTACTGCACGGGGCGCGAAGTGTCGTATTTACGGATAGCGTTGTAGCAGTCCACAAAGTTTTTGCCCGGTCCGGCCTCGTTGCCCAAACTCCAAAGCACCACTGAAGGCGAGTTCACCGTGGCGTGTACCATTTCCATGTTGCGCGCAATGTGTGCGTTGCGGAACTCAGGTACGTGCGAAAGGCTTTCCTTGTCGTAGTAGTACTGGTGGCTCTCGATGTTGGCCTCGTCTTCGAGGTAGATACCGTATTTATCGCAGAGGTAGTACCAGTAGGGTGCATCGGGGTAGTGCGAGTTACGCACATGGTTGATGTTGCCGCGCTTCATCAGGAACACTTCTTTTTCCATCTGTTCGCGCGTAATGTAGTGACCCGTTTCGGGGTTCGTTTCATGACGGTTCACACCCTTCATCTTGATGGGCTGTCCGTTCAGGTAGTAGTAACGTCCGGCCAGTCCGAATTCGTCCTTGTCGGCCGGTGTGTTCTTGATTTCGATTTCGCGGAAGCCCACAATGGTTGAGAAGGTTTCGACGGTGCGTCCCTTCTTGTCCAACAGTTCGCCCACCAGCGTATAGCGGTGCGGAGCTTCGGCGCTCCAAGGCTTCACGGTGTTGCCGGCATCGAGCGTAAACTCTGCCACAATTTCGTTGTTCTTGCCAACGGTAGCCACCGGAGCGGTCTGATTCAGCACCAGGGTGTTTTCGTCCGAATAGAGTTTGTTTTCGAAGAGCGAGTATTTGATGCTGTAGCCCTTGGCATCCTTCTTCGTCAGGTTCTTGACGAAAGCCGAGATGTTGAGTTTGGCATGCGTGTAAGTGTCATCGTAGTCGGGGATCGCCTTGAGGTCGCGCACCTGAACCTGCGGTTTGGCCGTGAGCGAAACGGTACGGAAAATACCCGGCAGACGGAACATGTCCTGACTTTCGAGGAACGAACCGTCGCTGTGGCGATACACTTCAACGGCTACCAGGTTCTCACCCTTTTCGTTAAGGTAAGGGGTGATGTCGAACTGTGCCAAGTTGCGCGAGTTCTTTGAGAAGCCCACGTATTTGCCGTTGACATACAGATAGAAGAACGAGTCGACACCGTCGAAGTTCAGGCAAACCTGCATGCCCTTCCATGCAGCAGGAATGGTAAAGGTGCGGCGGTACGAACCCACTTCGTTGCGGTCGGTGTAGCTCTGCCAGTCCTTGGGCGGAGTGCGCATCACGCCACCTTTCCAGTCGCCTACCTTTACAGAGTGTTGGAATATTACGCGCTGGTTCGAGTAAAGAGGCTTACCGTATTTGAAAGAGCCGTCCTTTTGGCGTCCGGCCAGGTTCCAGTTCATGGGCACCTGTACGTTGTCCCATTTCGAGGCGTCGAAGTCGGTTTTGTAAAAGTCCTTCGGGCGCTGATCGGGGTTCGAGGCCCAGTGGAATTGCCATTCGCCATCGAGCGACTGCCAGAGCGAGCTGTTTTCGGGCAACACCTTGCGTGCCTCGTCGACGTTGGCAAACGAGAAGAACCACGCGTGTGGTTGCTGCTTGTTGTAGGCCACAGAGTCAGGGCTTTGCCATTCCCATCCGGTGGGGGCGGGCATCTGTCCGTAGAAGTAGCCTCCGAGCGGCGCTACCTGTGCCCATAAGGGAGCAGCAATCAACCCTGCCAAAAGGGTCATCTTTGTCTTGCGCATAATAATAAATGTGTATGTATGGTTTGTGAATATGTTTTTCGTTGAATGAGCCTTACGGCAAGTTGGTGCAAATGTACGAATTATTGGTCGTAAAATCCGACAAATAGGGCAAAAAAGTGGGGCAGTAGTTTACATTCCGAATGGTTTCGTGCCTTTCGACTGTTAAATGCTGCCGCGTAGCACCAAACGGCTTTCCGGTCCCATGTTGAATAGCAAGTCTGCCATGCTCAGGTTCGGCAAAAAGCCCGTTCGTTCGGCAAACACCTGGTAATAGGGCTTTGCGCAGAAGCCGGTAGCTGTGAGTTCCCCGGGGCTGGGTGTCGGCGCTTTGGGCGAAAGCACCTGGCGCAAATCGGTGAAATCCTCGGCGGGCGTGGCATCGACATAAGTGTCGCTGACAGCTATGGGCAGGTCGAGCGAAAGTTCTTCGAGGATGAGCTGACGCAAATCCGCGTTGAAATCGACTAAAAACTCGTATTTCCGCTCATAAATGCGGCGGAAGTCGTCGGCGTAGTATTCAAAGAACGGACTATTGTCGTAGGCCGACACCAGCGCATTCCAGTGTAAGTGTTGCCAGTTCCCGTGGTCCGACAAGCGAATGTCGCGCGTAGCCATGTGAGCCGCTCCGGTGCGCACCACGGGCAGCGTCAGCGCCTGCGGTCCGTTGGGCGTGGCAATGTAGCAACGGTTGCGAAAGGTTTGTTTCACATAATGTTCGCCCCGATCTTCCACGGCATGACCTGCCGCATACAAGTGGGCGTAGTATTCGATAGGGGCCATATAGGCCGTTGAAAGCAAAAGGGTAGGCATGTGTGATTGAGCGTATGTTTTTTAGGGGTAGATGGAAAGCATTTGCAGTCATTTCGAGCTAATGATTTACCATTCCGGGCTAATGATTTACCGTTCGGTTTCGTTAATTTTTGCCGTTCGGTTTCTTCACAGGATGTGCATAGATAATTTTACCCACCAGCGCATCGTGCGGCACCATCACATAAGCATCGGGGCGCGTTTCCATCCAGTAATAATCGCGTGTAGTTTTCACTGAATGCACCTTTTCACCGTCAATCAGCAGTTCACCCTGCGCATTGGCTTCAGCGCGTGCTTTTTCGTAAGTGCGCAGCAAGTAAGCCATGAGGCGCGCGTTGTGTGGTGTAATTTTGATGCGTCGTCCGCGTTGCGGAATAACGATGGGTTGTGCGTCGGGCGAAGTGCGTGCCGGCAGCACTTTTTGCCGTACGGGGTCAATCCATACGGTTTCGCCCGGCAGTGCGTGGCAAATTCCCACGGTTTCGGGTCCCGGTCCGTGCTGTGCCTTTGGTCGGGGCAAGTTAAATAAGATAGCATCTCCCCATTCGGGCACGCGGTATCCCCAGCGATGGTATCCCCAGATGGCTTCGCCCGGCACCTTCAGCCCGTAGTAAGTAAGGCTCACCAGCACGTGTTGGTTAGGCTGCAAGCCATATACCGCCGTGTCGGGCGGTAATTGCACGTGCGTAACGAGCAAGCCCCGTACGGCCAACAGCAGCGAAGCCGTCAGCAGTACAGGGCATACAAGTGTGCGGATGAATTTCATGCAGTGCGGTAACTATTGATTGACAGCGCGTTGAATGCCGCAGCGCGGGCACACGGCTGTCTGTGCTATTTGTGCTTACCGGATGTCCCAGACGGGTTTAAAGATGCGGTTCCAGCGCACGCCGCCGTCGAACAATCCATAGTCAGGGTCGAGCGAGAGCCAAACGAATAGCGGTTTGCCCACCACGTGATCCTCAGGCACGAAGCCCCAAAAGCGCGAGTCGGCCGAATTGTCGCGGTTATCGCCCTGCATCCAGTAATAATCGAGTTTAAAGGTATATTCAGTTGTGGGCTTGCCATTGATTACGATTTGTCCGTTGCGCACTTCGAGCGAGTTTCCCTCGTAGTTGCGGATGGGACGTTCGTAAATAGGCAAGTTTTCGAGCGTAAGTTTCAGCGTAGCTCCTTTTTTCGGAATCCACAGCGGTCCATAGTTCGCCGTAGTCCAGTTTTTAGCCATGTTCTGGGGGTAGAGCCAATCGGCAGCAGGCAGAGCCGGCTTAATGGAACTTACCAAATCGGTACGTTTTTCAAGCTGTTTTTTCACAGCATTGGTCAGCGGCATCCACGCCACATTGCCGTTTCGCGAAGCGTAAAGGTCCTCGTTCGTAATGCCCCATTCGCGTTTCAGTTCGTCGGGAATTTCCTGCACGAAAGTCACCTCGTAGGCATACTGCACGTTTTCGGGTTCGCGGTTCGGTTTACCATCCAGGTAAATCACGTTATTCTTGATTTGCAGCGTTTGTCCCGGCAGTCCCACGCAGCGTTTCACGTAGTTTTCGCGGCGGTCGGTGGGTCGGTACACGATGTCGCCAAACTGTTCTGCATTTTGGCGCATATACTGCACACCAGCGTTGTAAATTTTGCGATAGGCTTGCTGTTGCTGTTCGTAGCTCATGGTGGGCGTAATGGCAGCCGAAGCCGGTACGGGCAGTTCGCCGGGCTGTGTAGCAGGCGTTCCGAGCAACTGGTCGCCCGACTGGTAAGCCAATCGGTAATAATCCTGATTTTGTGCGTTCAGCGCCACCGTATCGCCGGCCGGATAGTTAAACACCACAATGTCGTTGAGTTCCACCTTGCCCAAGCCCTCAACGCGGCGGTAATCCCAGTGCGGGTGCTCCAAGTAGCTTTTGCATCCCAGCACAGGCAGCGTGTGCTGTGTCAGCGGCATGTACAGCGGAGTTTGCGGAATGCGCGGGCCGTACGACAGTTTCGACACCAGCAGGTAATCGCCCGTGAGCAATGTCTTTTCGAGCGACGATGAAGGGATGACAAAGTTTTGGAAGAAAAATTGGTTGAGGAAGTAGATAGCCACCAAGGCAAACACGATGGCATCAACCCAGCTCATGATAAAGCGGGTTACGGGGCCTACTTCGGGTTCGCGCCACCAGCCCCATTTTATTTTGCGCGAAATGTAAAGGTCATAAATAAGCGGCAACACAATCAGTCCCCACCAGGATTTCACCCAAATGAGGAAAAGCAACCAAAGGGCCGTAACAATCGTGAATTTTATCCATCCAGCCTTGCCCGGTTTGGTTTTTTGTGCGGCTTTGTTGTCAGTAGTCATGGTTGTGAAGAGTTGGAGCCCTTGTGTCAGAAAATGCGCGGTGAAAAGGCCGTTTCCGGCTTTTCCCAAACTCAATATCTGCGATGTAAAGGCTCGTTTTTGGAGGATTTAAAAGTTGAACAGATCGTCGGTCGTGAGCAATCCTTCGTGCGTAGCCGTGAATTCCGCAGCCAGCACCGCGCCCAGGGCAAATCCCGAACGGTTATGCGCCGAATGCTTTATTTCGATAAGGTCGGCTTCAGAGTTGTAAGTAATGGTGTGAATGCCCGGTACTTCGCCTTCTCTCACCGCGTCGATGCGCAGCAAGTTGTCGGGGTGGCATTTCGAGCCGCTAACGGTGCCATCAGCATTTTTCACCTCGCCCTTCACCCAATCCGTTTTGCGGTCTATTTCGGCGCAGATTTGTTCAGCCAGCGTGATAGCCGTACCGCTTGGCGCATCGAGTTTATGAATGTGGTGCGTTTCCACCTCGCTCACGTCGTAATCGGGGTAACGGTTCATGATGCGCGCCAGGTATTTGTTGACCGCCGAGAAAATGGCCACGCCCAGCGAAAAGTTCGAAGCCCAGAACAGCGTGTGTCCCTCTTCGGTGCAAGCACGTCGCACGTCAGCCTCGTGTTCGGCCAGCCATCCCGTGCTTCCGCTCACCACTTTCACGCCCTGTTCCCATGCGCGCAAATAATTGCCGTAGGCAGCAGTGGGGTTTGTAAATTCAATGGCCACATCGGCACTGCGGAATGCGTCAGAGTCGAAGTCGTCCATGTTGTTCACATCAATAATCGATACGATTTGGTGTCCGCGCTTCAGCGCTATTTCTTCGATGATATGGCCCATCTTGCCATAGCCTATCAATGCTATTTTCATAAAGCTTAGGAGGACGTTAGTTTTGTATTCTGTTTAATGATAAGCAAAAGTAATGCTTTTCGCGCTGAAATACAAATTTTTCGGCTTTTCTTATAACAGCAAAACTCCCCGAAGGGCACTTTGTCAAGCACCTTTCGGGGAGTTTTCTTAAGGGTTCAGCAAACTGCCGGACTCTTCAGCTCCGGCAGTTTGTTTGAGCATGTATTACTTGATAACTACCTTCTGACCACCGATGATGTACACACCACCCTTCTGCGGAGTGAGCACACGGCGACCGAAGAGGTCGTAAATCTTGTTGTCGCGCGGTTTGCTTTCAGTAACGATGCCATCTACGCCCGAGGGATCGTTTACGATGGGCTGATAGCTAAGCTTCTTGAGGTTGAAGCTTTCGAGCGACATACAGTTCTTACCGCTTTGGTTAGCCAGCAAACCAATGCTTACTTCGGTTTCCTCAGTCAGTGCAAAAATCAAAGTGTTCGATTTCGTAGCACCCACAGGTTCCATGCGCAAGTAAGCCAATGCTTCAGCATCGAGGTCTGCCGTGTTGGGCAGGGCCTTGCCGGCAGCAGCCACCAGGTAAGTGTTCACAGCCTGACCTTCCCATTTGCCATAGTTGGCGGTAAATTCGTAAGCACCGGCAGGAAGCGTAATCGTTTGATACGTTTTCTGGTCTTCGATGCTTGCCGAGAAGCCGTCCCACGTCGTGGTAATGGTCATGTAGCTGTCTTTCTGTGTGTCGACATGGAAACCGGTACCCTGAGCGTCAACATTTTCGAGCGTCCAGTCATCCAGTTCCTTGAAGCGGGCACCGGTGTTCACCACCTTGCCGGTAGTAGCAAACGGAGCCTTGTAGTTCGTCAGGAATTTAGCCGTTACATCCTCAGCCTTTTCGGTGAAGTTGAGCGAGAACACACCCTTTGACAAGCCCCAGGCGTCGCCTTCCGGACCGAAGTTCGTGCGCACACCGTGGTTAGCAGCGGGGGTAGCATCCTGCACGTCGCCACCTGCCTGGTTGAACTGATAGTAAAGCTGTAAGCCGTCCTTGCTGATAGCCGTTTCGAGTTCGGCACCTTCGAGCGGCTGGTTGCAGTAGCCCTGGAGTTTAGCGTCGGTCATCGACTTGCTCCACACGCGGAACTCGTCAATCTGTCCGTCGAACGGAGCTACGCTGCCGCCGATGCAGAATTGGCTGAGTTCGGGAATGGTGCGTCCAACCACCATGGTAGTCTTCTTTTCACCGTCGCGGTAGAAGAAGAGCGAACCATTCTTGAGCTTCAGTGCATAGTGATGCCAGCTGCCGGGAATTACGAAGTTGGCTCCCGAAGTAACCTTACGTCCGTCAACGGTTACTTCCATAGCACCGTTCGACGAGGTAGTAATCATAAAGTCCTTCACGTTGTCGCCGATACCGTTGCCCATAGCCTTGAGCTGACGGGGATTCATCCACCAGTCTACGGTAAATTCGCGCTGTCCCTTTTTGAAGGGCACCTTCGTCAGTTTCAGAGAAGCGTTGCCCGTAAAGTTCAAGCCGTTTTTACTGTCGGCGTTGCACACCACGAGTCCGCCCTTTTCGGTAGCCGTGCTCTGTCCGGCTTCGTTCGTAGCCGTCAGAATTACGTCGTAAATACCGGGCTGGTCAGGACGGAAGGCAATGAGTTCGCCCTCGCCTGCCATAACGTTGGCAGCACTCTGGAGTTTCCATTCCAGCTTCTTGGCACCGTATTTCGAGGTGTTGATCAGTTTGGTCCATTCGCCCTTCATCACCACGTTCGGTTCAACGCGGAACGAAGCCAACGGAGCCACCTGAGCTACGGTGATTTCCACTTCGCTGCTTGCCTTTTTGCCGTCGGGGCCGGTCACGGTGAGTGTCACCTTGTACTTGCCGGGCATATTGTAAACAGCGGCAGCATTCGGTGCATCGGCCGTTTCTTCCTCAGCACCGGGCATATCCCAGTGGTAAGTGTAGCCCTGCACAAAATTCTTGACGATGAACGAAACGGCATCGCCGGCGGGAACGGTGGTCTTCGATGCGGTGAATTCAGCCGTCGGAGCGGGCGATTCAGCCACATTGATTACACGTTCAGCCTCGGTAGTTTCGCCCTGAATGTTGTGTGCAACCACCTTAACGGTGTGTGCTCCTGCCTTGGCAAAGGTAGCCACGGGGCTGATTACCTTGAGGGCATTCATGCCAGCTTCGGTAGCACTCCAGCTGAGCGATTCAACGCCCAATCCGGCTTTTGCGCTGAGTTTCACGGGCACACCGGCGTAAACCGTGCCTGCGGGTTCGTTGATAGCCACGCTGAGGTCAGCAGGTGCTGTAAGCGTCGGGCCACCAAGGTTCATGGCCGTGTAGTTTGCGTCGAGAATCACACCGTGGTGCTGACCAACCGTGTGGTCGCGCAGTTTCATCACGCCATTGTCGTTAATCATGTCGCCCTTGTAGTAAACCATGAGGTCTTCGGGCAAACCGGCATCGCCAAATTCCTTATTATAGTTGTCTTTGATTTCCTTGTCGGTACGAGCCGTCTTCCAGATACGGAATTCATCAACCTTAGCATCCAGGCTCTTGCCCTGGGCGTTGGTAAATACCAAGTCGCCAAAGCCACCTACGCCGCTGAACAGGTCAGAGGTGAATGAATTGCGGCGTACACCATTGACGTATGCCGTCATCTTGTGACCGTCGATTACGATGGCAATGTGTTTCCACTGTCCGCGCGTATAAGCACCAGAGATGTCCATGCGGTCGCCATTCGTGTTCCAACCCACGGTGAGTCGGCCATCGCTGTTGGCATGGAACATGAAGTTACCCCAGCCCGGTCCGGCCGACTGGTTCCAGTCTGACAGGCTGTTGCAGTTCATCCAGTACTCGATGGTGGCCTTTTGGTAAGTATTGCCAAACACACCGGGGATGCGCAAGCCCGACTTCTTGAAGTTCACGTTCTTCTGAGCCGTTTTGCCTACGGTTTGTACAAGGTTAACCTTGGTCGATTCCTTTTCGCCGTAGATAGCCGATACCGAGTAAGTGCACACACCGGTTTCTTCGGCATTCAGGTCGTACGAAAGCACATCGGGAGCCAGTGTAGCCACGAGTTCACCGTTTTTATACACCTTGTAGCCCGTCAGCACGCTGCTTGATTTCACAGGAGCCTGCCACATCAGTTTATCTTCGGTTTGCGAAAGGTTTTGCGGAGCATTTACGCCGCGTCCCTGCACCACAACCGAAATGATGGTGCGCTTGCCCTTGTTCTGAATGTCAACCGTTTGTCCGTCGGCAAAGAACGGAGTTTCAACGCCCTTGGCATTCTGCACATAGTCAATGATTGAGGCAGCGTGAATTTTACCGGTACCCTCGGCATAGTTTCGGGTGTCGATGATGAAGAAGTACTTCAGCGGCTGGTTAGCATCGTAACCTGCCGAAAGGTCAGTCAGGTCGTAACCAAACTCCATGGGTTCTTCGTGCAGTTTGCCGTCGGCCCAGCGTCCGAGCATCGGCACTTCGGGAGCAGGTTCGCTCCATCCGCCGTTACCGTCGCCGGCATACTTAAAGTGTTCGAAGGCCACAGCCGATTCGGGTTCCGTTGCGTTCAAGTCGGCCGACACGCCTGCGCTCAGGTAGAGTTCAGAGCGGCGCGAGTAGTTCATTTTGAGTTTGATGGTACGCTGCGGTTCATAGTTTTTGCGCACGCGGTAAATTTCGGGCATCCAGTAATTGTTGGGATGCGTGCCGTTGGCATTGAAAGCCGGCACAGCGTGAGCGTAGGGGCAGTAAATGAAGCCATTGTTGCACCAGCCGTCGCCCCACGAGTTCACGATAATCCAGGCACCCACCTCGTCGGCCGATTTTTCGCCAAACTTGCCGTTGCCGTTCAGGTCGAACTCAATGCGGTCGTCGTAGCCCACGATGGTCAGGGCGTGGTCAACCTGCGTACCCCATTTTTTAACGTAGAATTTACCCGTCACCCCGATTTCGTCGTTCGTCGGAGTTGATTCGATGTTAAACCACTGTCCGCCACTGGCCACACCGATACCTGCGATACCGCCCGCGCTGAATTCATCATCGCCGTTGTGGTTCCAGAGCCAGTTCTTCACAGCCTCGCGTCCCTCCTCGGTTTGTACGCTCACGGGGAAGTTCTTGGGTTGAAGCATACGGTTGAACATGGCCGAGTACCATTTGTCGTAGCCGGTCATCCATCCGAAGTCAGGATTCGTAGTATCCTGGTTACCGAAATACTTTGAGTAGGTTTGTCCGCCGTAAATGGCTGCCGAAGGCACACCGATGTGCTGAACAAAGGCGTCTTTACCTGAGTTGCCATTGGTGAGCAGCCAAACGAAGTGCGAGGGATAGTAGTTGTTAGGGTCTTTACCGTCGAGATTGCGGAAAGCGTTGAGCTCGTGGGTAAACATGTAACAAATACGCGAAGCCGAGCCACACGAGCCACCATCCTGGTTAAACACAGGCGGGAAGTGCTTGGTTTCCGCATTGTTCACATAAGCCGGACGTTGGCCTCGGGTGTTTTTAATGCGCATCAGCGAGGCATCCGGATTTATTTTCGCGTTAAAGTCCGGGTATTTCGTGCGGTCCACTTCCTGTGCAAACAGGCTCTGCGGTACCATACTTCCGGCCAATAACGTAAGAGTAAGTAATTTTTTCATTATTTGTTAAGGTATGAATTATTTTCAATCAATGTCTTTCACGTGGCAAATATAGCAAAAGGCGAGCGCAATACCAAATGAAAACCTAAGTTTTCATGGGGTATTGCCGAGCCGCCCTCTATATTCTGTAAATATAGCAAAAGGCGAGCGCAATACCAAATGAAAACCTAAGTTTGTATATATCCCAACCGTATTGCCTTATAGAAATTTCCTGACCGCTCCATTATTTT
>OGDF01004011.1_pt1 | contig 17259 bp, 16 predicted proteins | sample 1570141 | NCBI WGS metagenome assembly OGDF01 (sample SAMEA4370581, study PRJEB24528) | human gut metagenome | reverse complement strand
GCAAGCTCGGTCTGGGTATAGCCGTGCGTCAGGCGCAGGTGCTGCAAACGTTCTGATATAATGGTCATAGCTGCTCTCCTTTAAATAATGGGCGTCCTCTCACAGCCCGGCGGATCTCTGTCTTTACGGGTGCATTTTTAAACAACGTCAAGGGTAATGGTGCCGCTCTCTTTGGTGATGATCTCATACTCGGTGGTCTGGATATCCCGCAATACCAGCTTTTCGATGCTCAGGATGCTGGCAAGGGGGATGGAAAGCATGGTGTGTCCGGCCATGAAATGCAGCTCTGACTTGTTCCGGTGTGTATGCAGCTGGATGTCTTGAAATGCGATGTCTGCCCCGGAAAAAACGGCGCACCCACTGGCTTTGCACTCGGATGTCTCGGCAAGAAAGGTGTCAATAGCGATTTTATAAGTATCCATGAGGAGCCTCCTGTAATTTTATATATAGCACTACTCTCACTCGTACCCTCGCTCTCTGTCTTGCTGTGATTAGTCAGCCTTCACGAACAGCTCCATGCAGTCCGCACAGATGACCCGCACTTCCTTGGTGCTCCGGATGATGGTACCGCACTTGGGACATACCCACCGCCGGGTGCTGCTCTTTGCCTTGGGAGGTTTCGGCGCTCCGGTCTGACTGCTGCCGGGTGCCTTGCTGCCTGCTCCGGTGCCTGCCATATCCGACCATGCCAGCCGCTCGCCCATCTGGATATCCTGCCAGCCTTGGAAGATGATGAAGTCCAACAGCTCCTCGGACGGGCTCGTGATGGTCCAGCCGTACTTTTCGTGGTGGTCGACGGTCAAGCCGTGTGCCTCGGCCTGCTCCTTAAAGCGCCGGTTATGGTAGACCCCGTTGTTGCTGGTGTCCTTGATACCGGTCTCCATGCAGTACTCGTGCACCATCTCATGCAGCAGGGTGGATGCGGTCTCCTCAATGGGACGGTCAAGGGTAGCCGACGAAATATTGATCTCGTACTTGTTTTCGCCGCCTGCCTGCCAGACCTTGGAGCAGGTGATATGACCATAGGCGGACGGGGTCTTTTTCAGGCTGATGATGGGCTCGGGCAGCTTGCCTGCAAAGTAATGCTTGTTGAGCTCGCGGAACATCTTTTCCAGCTGACCAGCAGCGCGGGAGGTTTTGACAGTCTGTTTCATGATTTTTCGAACCTTTCTCTTGATAAAAAAGGCCGGGACAGGTATAATATTGGTGTAGCCCGCCCCGGCGGGTGGTTTAGGGCTCTATACAACGTCAGCTTTGGACGGGCGGCGCTGTATGGGGCTTTTTTCGGGTGATGTTAGGTGATGCTCAAGCGAGTGCCGGTGACCGTTTTGCTGTACTGCTCGACAAGGGTCAGTAAAACGTTGATACTCATGTGTGTGCCTCTCTTCAAATTGTTGGTGAATGGTCGGATGTGAGAACCGGTGTTCCCGATGGCATGAGTATATACATACTGTGCACAGTATGCAAGATGGAATAATCACCAAAGAAAAGTACAAATATCTGTGCAAAATGCATACTGGGAATAGTATGCAAGGACAAAAGATTATGATATAATACCTTTAAAAGTCCAAAGAAAGTTGGTGTTAGAATGGGCGGAAAAACAAGTACAGCCAGCAGGTCAAAGTACAACGCAAAAACCTATGAACGGCTCGTGTTGAATTTGAGAATTGATAGTCCACAGAGCAAAAAAGCGATTGAAGCGGCAGCAGAACAAGCTGGAGAAAGTGCGACCGCCTATGTGGTGGAGGCTGTACGCCGCCGCATGGAGCAAGAACAGATGCTCAGTGCGTCAGACACCCCGGGGGCAGTTAAAAATCTAGAAGGGGACACTGACCCAGTAGAATGAGATAGTTGTTCCATCTCCCCAGACCTGATTAAAATCTAGCAGCAGAAGGCCTCTGTCTTTCACAGAAATGTGATCGGCGGGGGCCTTTTTAGCGTAAAAAATAGCCTAACCCAGAGCAGGTGGTAGCTGCAGTGACGGGATGCAAGTTATACCTATATATAATAGGGGTAGCAGGGAAGAGAGTAAAAACTATGTAGTACTGTGCGATATGCCTCGTCAGAACTCCTGATCAATGTGACGGCATAAACCGGCTTTTCAGTGCGAGGGGCGCGTTCTATTTAACGGCTGTCATTACATCGGAGCGGCTATCACACCTGACTGCACTCTCCAGCGTCTTGGACACCCTTCTGACCACTTATTCTGTCCACCTTCGTTTTTTGCTGGATTTTTCATGCAGAACTGGGCAATGTGCAAAAAACTTTCGGCTTCTGCGAGATTTTTTCTAAGGTCAGGTGGGATACATTTGTATGGTTTTCTATTGATTCCCAGATATAACCATGATAAAATAAAAGGGAGAATCAAACAATGATGTCGAAAGACTGGTATCCTCCATTTTCCATGTGGAGGATACCCCTTTATGCGGGAAGGGGTGAACAAGGTGGCATTGCGCCTGTTTGAGCACAACGAGAAAGCATATCATGCGGCAGTCCGGATGATGGACCAGTATGGCAAAGCTGCTATTGTTCATCCCACCGGCACCGGAAAGAGCTATATTGCGTTCAAGCTGATCGAGGAAAACCCGGACAAGGTCGTGATTTGGCTTTTTCCCAGTGAATATATCTTCAAGACCCAGCTGGAAAGTCTGAAAAGGAACGACCCGGATTTTCCGCTGGCAAACGTTCACTTTTATACCTACGCCAAACTAATATGCTGTACACAGGCACAGCTGGATGAAATAGCAGCGCAGAAGCCTGCCTATATTATACTCGATGAATTCCACCGTGCCGGTGCTGAATGCTGGGGCGAAAGCACGGTGGCTTTAATAAAGTTATGCCCGGACGCAAAACTAATGGGTCTGACGGCAACAAACGTCCAGTATCTGGACAATAACCGCGATATGGCCGAAGGGCTTTTCGATGGACATATTGCCAGCGACATGAACCTTGGCGAAGCAGTCGTCATGGGCATTTTGCCTGCCCCGAAATATGTGACCACGGTCTACCAGTACCAGAAAGCGCTTGCAAAGTATCAGGCACGAGTGGACAACCTGCGGACACCGGGCATTCAGGATGTGAATCAGAAATATCTGGACGCGTTGCGCCGCGCACTGGAGCAGGCAGACGGCTTGGACAGGGTCTTTGCCCATCATATTACAAACAAATCTGGAAAATACATCGTGTTCTGCGCCAACAAAGAGCACATGGACGAGATGGTGTCCCATGTGCCGGAGTGGTTCGCCGTGGTCAACCCGGACGTTGTGGTATACGAAGCCTACTCGGATGACCCGAACACGGACAAGGCGTTTGCGGACTTCAAGACGGATACGACCAACCGGCTGAAGCTGCTGTTCTGCATCGATATGCTCAACGAGGGCGTTCATGTGGAGGGTATTTCGGGGGTCATTCTATTCCGACCGACGATTTCGCCCATTATTTACAAGCAGCAGATCGGACGCGCTCTAACTGCTGGAGATACCGCAGCCCCGCTGATTCTTGATGTAGTCAACAACTTTGAGGGCCTGACCAGTATTTCCGGCCTGCAAAGCGAGATGCAGGAGGCAGTTCACCGGCTCTATGCCAACGGCGAGGGCGATAAAATCGTGACCGAGCGGTTCGAGGTCATCGAGCAGGTGCACGACTACCGGGTGCTGTTTGAGCAGCTGCAAGCAAGCCTTTCTTCCGGTTGGGAGCACTATTTCTCTGAGGCAAGTATCTACTATGCGGAGCACGGCAATTTGAACGTCCCGAAACTGTATACCACGCCCGGCGGTCTGAGCCTTGGCGTGTGACTGGTCACCCAGCGCCGTGTGCGGGAGGGGCAGATCCAAGGAAATCTGACCGAGCAGCAAATCGCACGTCTGGACAGCATCGGGATGGTCTGGGGCAATCGGAAGGAAATTGCGTGGCAGCATGGATTTGAGGTCGCAAAGAAATACCACGACACCTACGGAAACCTGATGGTGGCCAGAAAGTATGTAGACCCGGACGGCTATTCCTTGGGACAGTGGATTCTTAAGACCCGGCAGCAAAAGCTGAATGACCGCTTGAAGGAAGAACGCATCGCACAGCTTGATGAGATCGGCATGGTGTGGAGCGTTTTTGATGCCAAGTGGGAAAAGGCTTATGCGCTGGCTGCCGCCTACTATGAGGAAAACGGCAACCTGAATATCCCGCGTTCCTATGTGACAGCGGCTGGTGAACGGCTGGGACAATGGGTCGCAAGCCAGCAATGGGCATACCCGAAAGGAAAACTGACGGACGAACAAGTCGAACGGCTCAACCGTATCGGAATGTACTGGGGCAACCGCAATGACCGCCAGTGGAACGAAGGATATCAGGAAGCGAAGCGCTATTTTGATGCCCACGGCGACCTGAATATCCCGGCAGAATATGTGTCGCCAAACGGATACAACCTTGGCAATTGGGTCAAACGGCAGCGGTATACCCGCCATAATCCTGAAAAAAGCTGCGCTGTTCTGACAGAGGAACGGATTGCAAAGCTGGATGCCATCGGGATGCGGTGGGAAACCAGAAATCCGAAATCTCAAAAATCATGTCTCAAATTAAAAGAAAAGGTAGAGCCTGCAAAAGCAGGATGATAGTGTGAGGAAAATATGGAAGAATTGAATTACCACGTTGATTTTGGACCGTTCTATGTTCATTTGACCCAGAAGCAGAAACGATACCTTGCGGTGAGGTCTGTAATTGACCGCATTCTGGCGGCGCTGGCGCTGATTGTACTTTCCCCTTTGTTTTTGGTGGTGAGCGTTGCACAGAAGATCAGCGCACCGGACGAACCAATTTTCTTTTTACAAAAGCGGGTAGGCAGAGGCGCACATTGCTTTAATATCATCAAGTTCCGGACGATGAAGAGCTCTGCACCGAAGAATGTGGCGACTGGTGATCTGGAAAGTCCGGAGACGTACATTTCCCGACTGGGACGCTTTCTGCGTGATACCAGCATTGATGAGTTGCCGCAGTTTGTCAATGTGGTGCGTGGGGAAATGAGCCTCATCGGTCCTCGTCCGTTGGTGTATACCGAACGTGAGATTCGCTTCCTGCGGCGTTGGTACGGCGTGTATCAGGTGACGCCGGGTATTACCGGCTGGGCGCAGATCAACGGTCGGGACACGGTGGATGTGTACGACAAAGTCTACTATGACCGGGAATACGTCCAGAATGTCAGCCTGAAATTTGACCTGAAGGTTATTTGGAAAAGCATTCAGGTCGTGCTGGGCCGCAAGGGTGTTGTGGACGGAAAAATTGACCCGGAGTTCCGGAAGGAAAGCATTGTGATTCTACGGGAGAGCAAAGTGGTGAAGGATATAGAAGCAGGCGACTGCAAGGGAATTTCAAATGGAGCAATAGTATGAAAATCTTGGTTGTATGTCAACACTATTGGCCAGAGCCATATCCGCTGACCGATATTTGTGAGGCGCTTGTCCAACGAGGACATATAGTCGATCTTGTGACGGATGTACCAAACTATCCAATGGGCGAAACCTATTCGGGGTATGAAAAAGGAAAACGACGTGAAGAAATCCACAATGGTGTGCATATCATCCGATCCTTCACGATTCCACGCAAGCACAATGCCGTATTTCGTCTATTAAATTATTATAGTTATGCGTGGTCCTCCTCCTTACTTGTCAAAAAGTTGCCGGATGATTACGACGTGGTGTTCACCAATCAGACCTCACCCGTCATGATGAGTAGCGCAGCGTTTGCATATGCAAAGAAAAATCACAAAAAAGTAGTGATGTATTGCATGGATTTGTGGCCTGCTTGTTTGGCTGCAGGTGGTGTTTCGGAATCTTCGCCCTTGTATAAGTTTTTTGGTGCTGTGTCCAAAAGATTATATAACAAGCCGGATCGAATCCTGATTACCTCACAGATGTTCAAGGATTATCTCGTTCAGCAACATGGTGTGGAAGAGCAGAAAATTGAGTATTTGCCGCAATATGCGGCAGCACAGTTTGATGAAGTCGAGCAAATAAAAAATGAAAAATCAACGATTGATTTAATGTTTGCTGGCAACATCGGCGCAGCGCAAAGTCTGGAAACAGTACTGAAAGCAGCGGAAATTCTTCGCGAGGAAAGTAACTTGCGGTGGCATATTGTGGGGGATGGCTCCGAACTTAATAACCTCAAAAAAATGGCTAAAGAAAAGAATCTGAGCAATGTTATTTTTTATGGCCGGAAACCAGCGGATGAAATGCCACAGTATTATGCAATGGCAGATGCGATGCTTGTGACATTGACTGCTGATCGATTTATTTCGCTGACCCTTCCAGGAAAAGTGCAGACTTATATGGCAGCGGGCAAGCCAATAATCGGTGCGGCAATTGGAGAAATTCCAAATGTGATTGATGCGGCAAAATGCGGGTACTGTGCAAATGCTGAAGATGCTAAGGGCTTGGCACAAGCTGTGCTTAAGTTCATTGCGAATGAAAACCGAAAGCAGCTAGGTGAAAATTCACGAGCATATTACGAGCAGCATTTTACACGTGATATGTTCATGAATCATCTTGAGAAGGAACTGAGATGCTATGGGTATAAGAAGGAAGGAGCAACGGCATGAATAAAAACCTCCTGCGTGCGCCAATTGAGTTGGCGAGCCGTTTCAACAAAAATACTGAAACTCAAACTGCTTCTTACCGTAGCGATTTTATGCGTGATCGCGACCGTATTATGTACTGTAATGCGTTCCGTAGACTGGATGGAAAAACGCAGATCTACCTGATCGGAAGCGATGACCATCGCAGGAATCGGTTAACGCACACGTTGGAGGTTGCGCAGATTGCACGTACGATTTCGCAGGCATTGGGCTTGGACGAAGACTTGACCGAGGCTATTGCACTTGGACACGATTTGGGACATACGCCGTTTGGTCATGCGGGCGAGCGGGAGTTGAACCAGATCATGATGCCGGGCAGCACCGTGAAAATTCCGGAATCGCCACTTTACAAGGAAAACCATGACGGTTATAAAATCTGCGAAAAAAGGCTGAAAAAGCCATTGTACGGATTTAAGCACAATCTTCAAAGTGTCCGTGTGGCAGCGCGTCTGGAAAATGGCTACGGTGACAGTGGCTTGAACCTGACCAATTACACTCTTTGGGGAATGATGCATCACTCAAAGTTGGCATACGGCGATGAGGATGGAAGCCCCAATTACTGTGAAATCTTCAATAAGTATCTCGAAGTGAAGGACGGTCATCAAGCGTGGTCGTTTGAGGGCTTTGTAGTGGAACAGGCAGATGAAATTGCACAGTGGCATCACGATTTGGAAGATGCACTGAGAAGCGGAGCAATGTCGGCTAAAGCAGTATGCAGGAAAATCAGAGAGATTCTGATTACGATCATGAGCGAAAGCGATCTGCGCTGCTTTGAAGAGATGGAACGTGATGCGGAACAGGAAAATTACGACCAGAAGCGTTTTATTACACTGGCATCCAAGGTTGTAGTAAACACGTTGGTCACCTGCATTGTGACCTGCTCTAAACAGAATCTCCAGAAACTCTCGACAGATAACAAGCTGAATGAAAATACCCGTCTCAGCTTTTTCCGGGAACACACAGGAGATGAGGATGATATTAAAAATGCAATTGCATTTGATGTGTACAGTGATGTAAATAACAAGAAAACAATGGATAATCTGGAAAAGTTTGGTGAGGCAATTCGAACTGAGATTCATCATTCGCCAGAAGTGGAACGGATGAATGCAAAAGGTCAGTACATTATCCGTAAGCTGTTTCAGGCATACGCGACACATCCCCAGCAGTTGCCGGATATTTCTATTGTTCAGTTTATGGTGGAGACGCATGAGAAAAATAGCCTGTCGGGGGCAAATTATCCCGATATGGTATCTGCATACAAATTGAGTTCTGGCCAAGTCAGAACTGATTTTGACAAGTTCTGGAATGGTGAAAAAGGCAATACAGATAGTAAAGACTTTTCTGTCCGTGTCTGCATGATGCGCAAGATTTGTGACCACATCGCTTCCATGACGGATCATTACGCAGTGGAAGAATATGAAAAATTGTATGGGTGAAAAAGGAGTAGCTTGAATTCTAGAACTTGGTGCAGAGATTGAATATCTTGAAGGGTGATTTATCTATTGTAATCCATCACCCGGCGCGTCCCAAAATTGCCGCTTAGTGTTGCGAGGTAATGACGTGGTTTATGCGACATCAACAGGCTAAGGATAGTGGGCCGGTTATGCGCGGATTTGAAAGTATAAAATTGTGGAATATTTACTTTATGGTGCATATGAACGTTTCGACATTCTGCAATGTAGTGAAAGAATTGAATTATGCCAGAAGGAAATAAAGCTGTGGATAATTATAACATAAGAAAAGAGCATCCCACTGAAAGGGTCGGTTGGTTAGATGCTACGAGAGCGATTGCAGTATTCTGTATTGTACTCGGACATACGCTGAGAGGAAAAAGCATATATTACTTCCTCTACGCATTTCATGTTCCTCTATGTATAGTGGTTACAGGAATTTGCTATAGGCATACTACTAATCGTAGGATAAGGCTAAAAAAACTTTTGGGGAATATTTACCGCCCTTATTTGATGTATTCGATTCTGAGTATAGCGATATATGCTTTGGCAGGAAAATATTTGGGAGAAAACAATACGATTCAACAGATTCCAAAGTTTCTTATAGGTATGTTTTATGGCAACGGAAATTTAGGAATGACAAACGGCGGGTGGATGAAATACAATTTGCCATTGTGGTATTTGCCGTTCTTGCTCGTTCTGGAGATTCTGGTTGGAGAAATATATGAGTTGATTTTTAGAGATAGCTATAAGCAGAAATTTGATTTGTTGATGGTTCTTGTGGCGACAATCGTTGGTGGCATCTTATACTACACGTTGCCTAAAGGGATTGAGCTCCCTTGCAGTTTAGAAACCGTATTCTATCTTTTGCCGTTTTTCTTTATAGGAAGAACATTCTCGTTTCTAGCCTCTGTGCAATCCAATATAGGAAAAAAGATGGAAAGGATGATTTTTGGGGGAGGCATGTTCTTTGTAGGATACGCAATGGAAAGACTGAATGGGTCGGCAGATTATGTATCGGATGCTTATGGAAAAAATTATTTTTGCTTTATTCTAACCGCTGCTCTTCTTTCAATTGGAATCTGCTATATGCTTAGTTCGTTGCCACAGTGTGAAACACTGAAAATGGTGGGAAAAAACACATTAACTATTTTGGGATTACATAAATTTTTTGTGCTAGGTTGTACGGCTTTTTTGATTCCTAAAATAAATATAACAAATGATTGCTTTTATTTAGTGGTATCTATAGTCTGTGCAATCGGGTCAGTTATGGGATGTTTGGTCGTTCTAAAAATGATCAGACTAGTTAAAGAACATTTGAGGAAATAATAAAATGAAATGCCTTATTATTAATTCCGTGTGTGGCATTGGCAGCACAGGCCGTATTTGCACAGACCTTGCACAGCAGCTGGAAGCCGAAGGCAACGAGGTCAAAATCGCCTATGGCCGCAAAGGTACTGTACCGGAGCAGTTTCAGAAATATGCAGTGCGTATTGGCACAGATTTTGACTGCAAGATGCACGCGATTCAGACACGGCTGTTTGATACGCATGGCTTTGGCTCCAAGCACGCGACCAAAGAATTTTTAAAGTGGGCTGAGGAATACAAACCAGACCTGGTGTGGCTCCACAATCTCCATGGCTACTATATCAATGTGGAGATGCTGTTTGATTGGATCAAAAAGCATCCTGAAATGCAAGTGAAATGGACGCTGCATGACTGCTGGGCCTTCACTGGACATTGCTCGCACTTTACCATGGCAAAGTGCGAGCAATGGAAGAGCCATTGTTCGTACTGCTCTCAGCTTCGCCGCTACCCGGCTTGCTTCGCAATGAGTTCTGTCAGTAAGAATTTTGAACGCAAGCGCAAGGCTTTTACTGGGGTGAAGAACATGACCCTCATCACCCCCAGCAAGTGGCTTGCCGATTTGACCCGCCAGAGTTTTCTGAAAGAGTATCCCGTCGAGGTGCATTATAACACCATTGATACCAGCATTTTCAAGCCAACCCCCAGCGACTTCCGTGAGCGTTATGGCTTACAGGATAAGATCATTGTGCTGGGTGTTGCTAATGTCTGGGAGGGTCGCAAGGGACTGTTTGACTTTTACAAACTGGCAGAGATGCTGGATGACCGGCATGTCATTGTGCTGGTCGGTCTGAGCGAAAAGCAGATTAAAGAACTGCCGAAAAATATCAAGGGCATTCAGCGTACTAATAGTCCGCAGGAACTGGCCGCGATTTATACGGCGGCGGATGTATTTGTGAATCCGACCTATGAGGATAATTATCCGACGGTTAATCTGGAAGCACAGGCCTGTGGGACGCCTGTTATTACTTATGATACGGGTGGGTGTAGAGAGACAATACATACAGATAGTGCAAAAGTAGTTGAAGCAGGAAATGTCGAAGGACTATATAAGGAGATTACTATACGATGAATCGAATTGCAAAAATCATTTTGAAAATCCCTATCCGGGGGGGGGTAGGAAAGGCATTTAATTTGTTGAATTTTTGCGGGTTTATGCGATATTCTGTCTGGTATTATAGGCGTCTTGGTATAAAAATTGAAGGTGCAATTACATATATTTGCCCAGACGTATATTTTGACTCAGCAGATTACTCAGCGATTACTATTCAAACTGGTGTAACGATAAGCAGAGAGGTCCTTTTTCTGGTTCATGACTATTCTGTTCATACGGCAATGGTCAATGTTGGATGGAATGCACCTAAAGGGAAAACAGCTCATTTTATTAAGCCCATAAAGGTTGGGAAAGACTCTTTTGTTGGGGCCAGAGCAACCTTACTGCCAGGAACAGAGATAGGCGAAAACTGTATTATTGGTGCTGGAAGTGTTGTCAAAGGAAAAATTCCGGATAATAGCATCGTAATAGGAAACCCTGCAAGAGTAATTGGAAATACGAAAGATTGGGCAAGAAAAAAGCTTGAAATAAAGGATTGGGTGTTGTAACTGTATGAACAAAATTCGAGTCATGTTTGCAATGGGAGGCAGCATGAAAAGAGCTGGCGCAGAAACCATGATTATGCAATATCTGCGTCAACTGGTAAAAGATGATAGATTTGAATTTTCAATTCTTGTTCACGGATATGATAAGGGCGACTATGATGATGAGATTGCAACATTTGGTGTCCCAATCTATCATGTTCCAGTAAGAGGAAAGCATCCACTGACCTATACACATGAGGTCAAAAAAGTCCTTAAGACTCATCCGGTTGATATTATTCATTGCAATATGGACTCGGCATGCGGAGATTTTTTAGCAATAGCAAAGGAATGTGGGATACAGCACAGAATAGCACATTCGCATACAACAAAGTTTCAAGCTCAAAAAGGAATAAAGAAGCTGATTGGAGAGTGCTCTAAAAGAAAAATACATAAGGTTGCAACTAGAAGGTTAGCGTGTTCTCAAAAGGCTGGGCAATGGTTGTTTGAAGGTGACTCCTTTGAGATTATAAATAATGCGATTGATTTAAGTGTTTACCTTCCTTGTGAAGAAATCCGTCAAAAAAAACGGAAGGAACTAGGAATTTCGGATGATACATTTGTAATAGGTCACGTTGGCCGTCTTTGCTATGAAAAAAATCACAGGTTTTTACTTCAAGCTTTTATGCAGTTGAAAGCGAGACGACCCAATTCGAAACTTCTATTGGTGGGGTCTGGAAATTTAACAGATGAAATCAAGGCATATGCAATAGAACTCGGAATTTCTTCAGATGTGATGTTTTTGGGTTTGCGTTCTGATATTCCGGAATTGATGCAAGCCATGGATTGCTTTGCACTTCCCTCGCTTTTTGAGGGATTGCCGGTTTCGGGCATTGAGGCGCAGGCTGCTGGGCTTCCGTGTTTTTTTGCAGATACGATTACACCTGAAATTTGCATGACTAATTATGCAAAGCGACTTCCGCTCGATGATATAGGTGAGTGGGTGAATGCTTTGAATCAGATTCCCCATAAGAAAAACCCGACAGAAGCTCAAGAAGCATTACGAAAATATGGATATGATATAAAAGTAGAGGCAGATCAGCTCGCTGAATTTTACGTTGACGCTTATTTTAATAGAAAATGATGCTTTAGGTTGACAATATATGAATGTGTTGATGACAAAAAGAAAAGTTGGGTTGTTCTTACTGGGCATCGTACAGCTAATTGTGCTGTCGATGTTTGCGGCAATGCAATTGAATCTGAGCTATTATACAATTTCTGTCTTAGCAATTGTCCAGTGTGTTGTAAACATTATTTTGCTCAAGATTGTATGCAATTTGCCAGTTCTCTGTATTCCTAATATGTTTAGCGTCTTCTCTCTCTTTTTTCATTGTGGACAGATAATTAAGGAGGGGGTTAATGTCCAAGGAACAGTTCCTTTGCCTTTTCAATATTATGCAGATGAAGGTGTGATACAAAAGGCGTGTCTATTCTATTTGATGTCACAAGCAACATATTTTATTGGACTGGCAAGTACGCCCGATGCGAATACTTTGTTCATTTCAGACAAATGGAACCTAAGAGCGGAGAAGATGCTATGGCTGAAATAAGCGAAAGCGAGTTTTCAGAAAAAGTAGCGATAAACAGATTGGTGAATGTTTATAACAAACAGAAATGATGATAGGAGTCCGAAGTGTGATAAGAATAAGTAAAACAAAATTTATCGGCTTATCGGTTCTGTGCTTGCAGATGGCTATTTTAATCCTATTATTTGAAATCCAATGGAACTACGAACAAATGTCGATATTAGCGCTAACGCAGACATTACTTGACATAACCATTCTAAAAGTATGTGGTTTGCCAGTTGTATCTGTGCCAAACATGTTTGGCGTTTTTTCATTGTTGTTTCATTGCGGTCAAATCATTAAGAAGGGATTCGATATCAAAGGGCCTGTTCCACTTCCGTTTGAAAATTATGCTACAACAAGCACAATCCAAAGTGCATTTTCCTTCTATCTTTTCTCGCAGACTGTGTATTATATCGGGCTATTAGTTGGCCTTCACTCACATGAAAGTTCTATATTGGATGTTAAATATAAAAATCCAGAAGAAGATGTTGATGCTTTAGTCTATGGAAAAGTATTATTATTATTAGGGTGGATTCCAAGGCTGTATATTGATATGGTATCGCTGATTGGAGCAAGAAACAGCGGGTATGCAGGCGTATATTCACTTTACATTCCAGGTCTGATTCAGTCAATGGCTTTCTTTTTTGATGCTGGACTGATTTTTGTCTTGTTTGGCTGTAAGAAAAGAAGCGATATTGTGTTTTTTGTAGTCTTGGTATACAAGTGCTTGATGATGACAACTGGTTCCCGGCAAGATAAAGTGGTGTTTCTCTTAATTTGGGTATACGTTTTCTTCTTTATTATTAACCGGATTACATTCACAAAGATTTTAGTTTTGGCGGGTGCCTGTATAGTTGGTTTTGCCTTTATCAGTGCAGTTGGTGCGGCTCGAGGTGGAGATTCAACGGGCATTAGAGAAACTTTGAATGTTATGCGGGACGGAAAGTTGAGTAATATGCTTGGAGGGTCACTTGGCGAGTTTGGTGGTTCTTTTGTTACATTAGAAGTTGCTATTCGTTATACACCTTCTCGAATGGCATACGGATATGGGCGAAGTTATCTTGCCGGTGCGCTTTCCATTATTCCTTTGCTTGTAAAGCAAATACCTGTTTTAGCGAAAGCAGGATATTTCTTGAGTCAATTGCCAGATGATTTAACATTTGCATTCGGCGGCTCATATTTAGGCGAACTCTATTACAATTTTTCGTGGGTTGGTATTGTTGGAAGTTATGTTGTTGGTAGCACTAATATAACGCTCCACAATAGCCTAATGAGCAAGAAGAATATTACAAGAAAATGCTTGGATGTTATAGTTGCAACAGCAATGATTCTCTTTGTACGAGGCTACTTTGCAGATATGGCACAAAAATTAGCGTGGACATATTTTATAGTATACATTGTTCGGCTATGCCAACAACGAAAGCGCAGAAAATCTTGTAAAGAGGAATGGTACAATGTTGAGTGTCGTTATACCGATTTATAATGCGGAAAAGTATTTGGAAAAATGTATAAAGAGTATCTGTAATCAAACTTACAGTAATATTGAAATAATACTAATAGACGATGGTTCAAAGGACAATAGTCATGTGATCTGTGACAGATTTGCAGCCGAAGACAAAAGAATTAAAGTGGTATATAAAGAAAATGGAGGCGTTTCATCTGCACGAAACAGGGGATTGGATGTTGCTCGGGGAGAATATATTACATTTGTTGACTCAGATGATTGGATTAATCCGGATTTGCTTGAACGACTTATGTCGCAAATTGGTCAGGCGGATATGGTTGTTGGTGGATATACTGCTGCAAGTAAAGTAGGTAACGTGGAACAGAAATATAAAGCTGAATGCCTGACATGTCCAGAGAGTGTGTGTTCAAAATTTGATGAACTGTACGCCAACAATTTCTTTAATGCTCCTTTTGCCAAAATCTATAAGCGTAATATTCTTGGAACACAGCGTTTTGATTTATCTGTGGCCCTTGGAGAAGATTTCCTTTTCAATTTGGAATACCTTTCAAAATGCTGTAAGATAAAAACCGTAAGCAGTGTAGGCTATTTTTATAACTGTATGAATGAAAGCGCAGCTACAAAAAAATTGAGGGAAAACGATATTGAACAAGTGCTTTTTTTATACCGAAAAGGACGCGATTTTTTGCGAAATTACTGTCCGAGTATGCCCGAGAGCAAGGAACTTAAAAAAAGATTGTGCTTGAATGGGATAAATCTTATTCAGTTGATTTGCTATTCTGATAGAACACAGGGTGAAAAAAAGAGGCTGGCAAAAAAGTTGCTGGTAAATAATGACTTTATTGACGCATGTAGAGAAAATTATGACCTTCCCATTAAGTATGATCTTCCTCGAAAACTTTGCCTATATAATAATTGGAACGGTTTGCAGGTCTTTTTTCTGATCAAAGGAAGATTGAATCGCATAAAAGGGGTTTGATGGCCTATGAAAGAGAAAAGTATAAAAGCAAATGTACTTTTAAATATAATAAGGCTGGTATCATCACTTCTCCTTCCAATGATCAGCTATCCATATATTTCGAGAGTACTAGGGCCTGTACAGCTTGGAAAAGTTGATTTTTCAATCTCAATTATTAATTACTTCGCGATTATTGCAGGTCTTGGAATTCCTAGTTATGGTATTATCTGTTGTTCTAAAGTCAGAAATGATAAAAAGAAATTAAAAAAAACAATTGCAGAGTTGCTGACGATTAACTTCGCGCTGACATTTGTTTCATATTTAGTGTTGTTTGTTATGGTTGCGACGATTCCAACATTTCATAGCAAGCAAAAAGAAATATTACTCTATTCAATTTCATTGCTCTTTACAACGCTTGGAATTGACTGGTTATATTCAGCACTGGAAGATTTTAAATATATAACGATTCGTTCAATTGTTTTTAAGGCTGTTTCGGTGGCCTTGATGCTCTTATTCGTGAAGAGCCCAGATGACTACCTTATCTATGAATGCATCTTGATTTTTTCTACAGTAGGGTCTAATGTGCTTAATTTTATACATGCAAGACAGTTCGTCGATTTTCGGGGGGTGAAAGTGAGTGAATTGGGAAAACATTTCACTCCAATCTTGATGTTTGCAGCTGCATCTATCGCGAGCACAATAAATGCTAATACGGATACAGCAATGCTTGGCTTTTTGAAAGATGATTATGAGGTAGGTTTGTATGGATTTTCAGTTAAATTCAAAAACATACTCGTAAGTATAAATAATGCGGCTTTGACTGTGATGGTTCCGCGACTATCATATTATGCTGGCCAGCATAACAAACAACAATTTGATACATTGTTGAAAAAAGCATCCGATTCTGTGATGGCTATAGCATGTGGTGTTCCGATTTTATTTTGTGTTTTTGCAAATGAAACGATTGTGCTTATTGGAGGCGATAGCTATTTGAAAGCAACTTGGACAATGGTTGTTTTAAATCTTTGCGTTATTGTTCTCGGTGCAACATGGATTATGGGCGTAGGTGTCCTTCAGACATGTGGAAGGCAAAACCTATACGCAAAAACGATGTGGATTGCGGTGGCTATTAATATTTTCGTCAACATTCTCCTTATTCCGCACTTTGGTGCAACTGGTGCTGCGACTGCAACATTGATAACTGAAATATCTAATGCTGTTATGTTTTACCATTATAGTAAAGATATACTTTGTGACAATATTCGGTGGCTTTCCTACGGAAGTTTATTGGTCATAGCATTGATTGGAGCATGTGCTATTAAATATGCCGTGGAGTATTTTGAACTGAATGTTCTAATTGAATTAATAATTGCTGCAGTTTGCTATGGAGTGCTATATGGTGGGGCGGTTCTGTTATTGTTGCCCAATGTTCGCTCTATTACCTTGCAGATGCTTAATGCTTTTTTAAAAAAAGTAAAAGGATAATTCAAGTTTGGGAGGAAAATTAAAATGTCTGCATTTGATAACGCAACCCTTATGATCACTGGTGGTACTGGTTCTTTTGGTTCTACCGTTCTGAAGCACTTCTTGGATTCTGACCTGAAGGAGATCCGTATCTTCTCCCGTGACGAAAAGAAGCAGGACGATATGCGTCATGAGCTTCAGGCCAAGCACCCGGAGGACGCCAAGAAGGTCAAGTTCTACATCGGTGATGTCCGCAACCCCCAGTCTATCCGTGACGCCATGCCCGGCGTTGACTACATCTTCCACGCTGCCGCTCTGAAGCAGGTTCCCTCCTGCGAATTCTTCCCCATGCAGGCTGTTCAGACCAACATCATCGGTACTGATAACGTCTTGCACGCTGCTATTGACGCCGGCGTTAAGCGTGTCGTCTGCCTGTCCACCGATAAGGCAGCTTATCCTATCAACGCCATGGGCATCTCCAAGGCCATGATGGAGCACGTCATCTACGCAAACGCCCGTGTGGCTGCCGAGCGTGGCGGTACCACCATTTGTTGCACTCGTTACGGCAACGTGATGTGTAGCCGTGGCTCTGTCATTCCGCTGTTCATTGACCAGATCAAGGCTGGCAACCCCATCACTATCACCGACCCCAATATGACCCGCTTTCTGATGAACTTGGACGAGGCTGTGGATCTGGTCTTGTTCGCTTTCCAACATGCAAATCCCGGTGA
>OGDF01004006.1_pt1 | contig 17278 bp, 16 predicted proteins | sample 1570141 | NCBI WGS metagenome assembly OGDF01 (sample SAMEA4370581, study PRJEB24528) | human gut metagenome | reverse complement strand
GCAACTTCATCAAGGAATTCAAGTCCGGCGGCAAGGCTCACTTCCTCGCCACCCGCCGTCTTGAGGCCGAGCATCAGCTGCAGTCGACCGGCGACAAGATGCGCACCATGATGAGCTGGCTCAAGAAGGACAAGACCTCCGACTAGTTCAAAATTCCTCCGTTTTCCTTCCGCAGGGCGTCCCGCTGTCAGCACAGCGGGGCGTGAAACGAAAGGAGTGGCTGACGTCCGTGGCGTTCACGGACGCCAGCTTCTTTTTTCCTGAAATCTGGAGTTTTACGGCGTCTGGGAGTATGAAGAATCTGGCTGCCGCGGGATTTCCTGAAAAACGTTCGCCCGTGGGAAAGAGAGGAGGAGATCATGTTCAAGTGGTTCACCATGCTGGTGACAGCCGCCTCCCTCTGTCTCTTCTCCTCCCCGATCCAGTGCAGCCTGCCGGTTCAGTCCCATGACTGCGTCCTGAAGAAGACCGCGAAGGCTCCCGGCGCGGCGGATCCCTCCGGGCCCCTGAAGGAACGTCCTGAAGTGCAGGTGGACGATGACATGGCAGACAGCGCCGGCGGTCTTCAGGACGATTACGACCGCATCCTCAACGAAATCGGCGGCATGAGATATGACGAGGCCGAGCGCGCCGCCCCCACTGAGCTTGAGGGCTTCTGGGTGCGCATTCCCCATGACGGCAGGGGATTCCCGTACATCAGGTTCAAGGGACAGTTCTTCTCCCTTGTCATCAGCCCGGACACGAGCATAAGCGGCGTCTTCCGCCTGGACGGTAGCGAGTCTGAGTTTCTGGGCCGCTGGGAAGGCCCGGGCCAGCCTTCCGACATCGATCCCATGGAAGACGAGAATCCGGGTGTGTTTATGGATCTGCCTTCCTTCACGCATGAAGGGCGGAGACTTGAGCTTTCCGGGGGCCGGGAACTTTCCGGAACATACCGGCGCCTTAAAAGCGAGCCGACCTTCAGGGCCGACGGCACACTTCAACTGGAAATTGAAGGCGACTAGACCGGTTCCTCCTCCTTCCCTTTAACCTTTTTCTGCCGGGCATACGGCGGGCAGCTCCCGGGGAGTTTTCCATGTCATTTATCCTTACCCTTGATCCTGAAGTGAAAAAACTCTGGCCCGGAACCGTCCTTGGCGTCATGACCTGGCATGCTTCCGTTCATGGCGTAAACCCGGATCTCTGGAATTTTTACGCTGAATCCGTGCAGCCCGGCCTCTTCGGGAAGCTTCAGTCCACAGAGCTCTCCGCCATGCCGGCCATGTCCGACAACCGCAGGGCATCAAATCCTTTGGCATCGACCCCGGCCGCACGCGCATATCCTCAGAGGCGCTCTACCGCCGCGTACGCCAGGGAAAGGATCTCTATCAGGTGAACGCCGTGGTCGACGCCAACAGCCTCGTCTCCCTCGCTTCCGGCTTTTCCCTTGGAAGCTACGATATGACCAGGACAGGTCAGAGCGTTGTCCTCCGCCTGGGCAGGGAAGGGGAGACCTATGCCGGTATTGGCAAGGGCGGTATAAAGCTTCACCACATGCCCGTGCTCTGCGACGGGGACGGGCCTTTCGGAAGCCCGGTGAGTGATTCGCGCAGGGCCATGGTGTCTGACGGGGCAGAGAACATCATGACCGTCATTTGCGGCTTTTCCGGAAGGGGGCCTGTTGAGGCGGCTCTTCAGGAGGCTTCCACCTGCTTTACGCGTTTCGCCGGCGCTTCTGAGATAGAAACGGCCCTAGCGGAGTAGCTCCGCAGGGCCGTTCAATCTTGTTTTTTCAGAAAGCGTTCTACTTCTTCGAGAAGATGCGCTGCAGGGATTCCGTGTCGAGCGGAGTGAGATTGAAGCGCATGCCCGCTTCGTCGAGAAGCGAGGAAAGGGATTTTCCGGGGTTGACGTTGAGCTGCTCGTTAATGAACTTGGCAGCTTCCTGGACTTTTGCACTGGGGCTGATAACGGCCATGGCGTACTCCTTTGCGCGCCGGCGTTTTCCGCCAGCGGGACGGGTGTGAATCAATAGACAGCTACCCCCAGATTTGATAAGGCGTAGCGTTCGTTTCGTGCGGTCATCAATAAGCCGCCATCATCCATCTTGCAAGGATTTTTATCGTGGACAACATCTGGTCTGCCATCATACTCAGCGTTGTCGAGGGCCTGACTGAGTTCCTTCCCGTCTCCTCGACCGGGCACCTCATCATCGTGGGCGATCTCCTCAGCTTCACCGGTGAAAAAGCGAGCGTCTTCGAGGTCTTCATTCAGCTTGGCGCCATCCTCGCCGTTGTCGTCCTTTACTGGGACAGGTTCATCGGGCTCCTCAGGCCCAGGGCCGACCGGCGTTTTTCAGGCCTTTACGGCATCTGGCTTCTTATTCTCACCTGCATTCCGGCCTGCGTCCTCGGCCTGATCTTCCATCATGACATCAAGGAATATCTCTTTACTCCGAAGACCGTCGTCATTGCCCTCATTGTCGGCGCCATCATGATGATAGTCGTCGAGAAGATGAAGTTCCGCAAATCCTGCCGCACGCTTGACGAACTCACCCCGAAGCTGGCCTTCGGCATTGGCTGCTTCCAGTGCCTCGCCCTGTGGCCCGGCTTCTCCCGCTCCGCGGCAACCATCATGGGCGGCATGATCCTCGGCGCCAGGCGTCCCGTGGCGGCCGACTACTCCTTTATCGCCGCTGTGCCGATCATGGTGGCAGCGACGGGCTTTGACCTCCTCAAGAGCTGGAGCCTCTTCAGCACGGACGATCTGCTTATCCTTGGCATCGGCTTCGTAGGCGCGTTCATCTCGGCCCTGCTCGCCGTGAAGGCCTTTGTGGCCGTGGTCGGCAGGGTGACCCTGGTGCCTTTCGCCGTGTACCGGCTTATTCTGGCTCCCGTCGTGTTCTACTTCCTCTGCCGTTAAGACGTCTCTTTCATAAGCGCAGCGAAGCGGCCGCGATCCTCTTTTGGATCGCGGCCGCTTCTTTTTTCCCCCACTGCCGGAATCTCCGGGAGAAACAGGCTCCCTTCCGGCTGCTGTCTGTCTTTTCCCGGGGGCCTGTGCCCGGCAGAAGCTGAGGGCAGGGCGGATTCCGCGGGGCTGTCCTGCCCGCCTGGTTTTCCGGATCCGGGTGGACGCGCGGGCACCGGTTTTTCCCGTTTTCCGGTGAGGGGATGTCCTTCCCGGAAGCTTTTTCTGAGGGCAGCCGGGGAAGAATTTGTGCCTGCCCCACGGGCAGAGCGGGGTGTCTGCAAAATCTGATCCGCTAAGAGGAAAGATTCCTGTTAAGTTTTAAACCGAAGCTCGGCCTCATTGACTCCGCAGCCTCCGGCGATGCCCAGGATCTGCTCGGCAACGATACGCTCGCCAACGGCGAGGCTTTGCAGATCTCCATCTCCGGTTCTCCGAAGGGCTGGGAACTCATTGCTACCGACGGACAGGGCGGACAGGTGAACTGGCAGAATCTCGACCTTACCGGTGTGAGCAGGATTACCCTCCACGCAAACGGTACCGCCGACCTCCAGTAACACTCTCTCTGCGTCCCGCAGAAATAATACGTTTCTTTGAAAAAACCATGCGGCCCGCGTCACTGCGCCGCATGGTTTTTTCTGTACGCCCGCCCGGAGTCTGCCCTGTCAGCGGGGATGTCAGCCGGTGCCATGGTGCCGGCCGGATTCCGTACGGACGGGAATGGCCGAATCCGGGGAAATGTCTGCCTCCGGATGGCTGTCCACGGAAAGAAGTTTCGGGAACTGCAGGAAGAAAGAGGCCCGTCTGTGCGCGCGGAGATGCCAGACAGAATGACAGCATTGTCAGCCTGATACTATGATATCAGACAATGCCCGGCTGGTGTCTGCAGACAGATAACAGCCGGCATACGCCGCGCCTGAACGGTACACACGGCGGTGTGAAAAGACGGGCTTTCTGCCCGGGCTCTTTCCTGTCCGGCTGACGTGACGCCAGCGCGGAAGCGGAAGTGCAGATACTGATCTGCCCCGCCCGCGGCCGTTTTTTTGCCTTTTCCTCTGAGCGCCTTTCCTGCGGTTCCTCTGCAGAAGACAGGAGAATACTTTGGAAAATCAAAATGCTGAAAAACCCGGACTGCTCTGGGCCGGTTACATTGCCCTTATTCTGTTTACCTTCTGGATGTACTTCCAGAGCCTCTACGGCCTCGGCCTCCTTCTCGGCCTGGCCGTTCTGATTGGCGGGATTGTCGCGCGCCGCCGTTTCCGCAGTCAGGGAAGGGCTTTCGCCGCGGCGCATGCTTCCTGGCAGGTCAACACCATCTGGATTGCCCTCGTGCTCTTCATTATCACCCTCATTGTCCTTCTGGTTATTTTCGGCCTTATCGGTTCGGAGCCCGGCATCGAGTCCCAGCTTGACGCCATCGTCCAGAGTGACGGGACTCCAGGTGAGATGCTGCACGCACTCTGGATCATCCCCGGTATCAAGGCAGCTGTCGCGGCCTGCCTTGTCTGTTCTCTCCTGAGTCTTATCTGGCCTCTCAAGAGAACTATTCAGGGCATCCTGACCCTGTATGCCGGACGCGAGCCCAAAAACGCGGGCGGAGCCGGTTGGGTATCCGTCCTGCTCGCCATCCTTCTTCAGGTTATCCCGATGTCGGTTATTGTTCTGCTGTAAAGAGAGTGGGGGAGCTGCCAGCCGGCGGTTCCCCCTTCTTTTTTCCCTGCCTGCCTGTTTCAGCCGGGACAGCACCGGCTGCCCTCATTCCCGTCCCGGTGTCTTCAAGGAGGATCCCGTGGTACGAATTTTCCTTGCCTGCTTCCTGTTCTGTCTGACCTTTCCCGTTCACGCGTTCTCCGCGGATACCTGGGCTGTCTACTGGTACATCTGTGGCAGCGACCTCGAATCGGAACACGGCTCCGCTTCCGCTGACATCGCTGAGCTGCTCAGGGCCCGTCTTCCTGACAATGTCACTGTTGTGCTTCAGACTGGCGGCACGAAAAAGTGGCAGAACGGAATCAGTTCCAAAAAAATCAGCCGTTTCGTCTATCGCGGGAAGGACCTTGAACTGGTTGACACGCAGCCGCAGGCCAGCATGGGCAGCGGGAAAACGCTGGCTTCCTTCCTTTCCTTCTGTAAGAAGAACTATCCCGCGGATCACCAGGTCTTTGTTTTCTGGGATCACGGCGGTGGCAGCGCCAGAGGGCTCTGCAATGACGAGAATTTCGATTATGAGCCTCTTTCCCTGAAGGACGTGAACGAGGCCTTCTCCAAAGTCTACACGTCCTCAGAGGAAAAACCGCCTTTTGAAATCATCGGTTTTGATACATGCCTGATGGCGAGCCTGGACACGGCCAATGCCGTTCACGGCTTCGCGCGGTACATGGTGGCTTCCCAGGAGCAGGAGCCCGGCAATGGCTGGGAGTACACGAAGTGGGTCGGCGCCCTTGGCCGCAATACCTCCATGAATGGCGCCGAGCTCGGTAAAATCATATGCGATGCCTATATGGCCGGCTGCGTGGAGGAGGATACGCAGGATACGGCAACGCTTTCCCTTATTGATTTAAGCAAACTCACAAAGCTGAACAGGGGATTCAACGCGCTCGGCATCGAGGCTGTCACCAGGGCTGTGGATAACGAGAGTTTTTACGCCACATTCGGACGCGGCGCCAAGTCGGCTGAAAACTACGTAAACAACCGTTCCGAAGGTTTCAGCTGCATGGTCGATATCGGTTCGCTTGTCCGCAACCTGAAAAACGACCTGCCGGAATTTTCCCAGTATACGCTTGATGCTCTCGGTGAGGCTGTCCTCTACCAGGTCAGCGGCCGCTACAGAAAGCCGTCAGGCCTGTCCTGCTACTACCCGTATGATGGCGACGACAGCACGTTCAGAGCCATGGTGGATACGGGAAACATCACGTTCTTCCTCATTCTCAATGGCCTGCAGCACGGTTTTATCGACGGCGACGAGGCTGCCGAGGTGCTTGAGACCATCTCCAATGAGCTCACCAAGGCCCTGGAGAAGGAGGAAGCTGAGGAAAACGGGGAAGGAACGTCTTCCACGCAGCAGAGCGCTGAAACGAAACCCGAACAGCCTTCCCCTCAGCAGAACGCGGAAACAAAGCCGGAACAGCCTTCCACAGGCGGCGGTTTTCCGTCTTTTAATTTTGGCGCAGTCGTCCACGGCGGCGACTCCGGCTCCGGTTCTTCCGGCGGTGGGGAGCCTTCCGCTCCTGCCGCGACGCCGGACGCTGTCGTCGGCCTTTTCCAGCACGCGTCCTCGCAGGTTCTCGGGAGTGTAAAACCTCTCGAAAAACTGGATATTTCGTCCCTGGAAGACTTCAATGTCAGTGTGACAAAGGAAGGCGATGCCCTTCTTGACCTCGGCCCCGAGCGGGTCCGTTTCATTGACTCCGTGCGCTTCTACCTTGCCTATTACAGCGTTGAGGACGACGTCATCATGCTCCTCGGCAAGGACGCCGACATGAAGGCTGACTGGGAGAAGGGAACGTTCAGGGACAATTTCCGCGGCGTGTGGGCGGCCCTCGATGGTCACCTCGTCTACATGGAAATCACCGGTGAGTATGACGACTACAACCTGTATGTTGTGCCCGTCATGCTGAACGGCGTCCGCTGCAACCTTCAGGTCGTCTATGATTTCGGCAAGGAGAAATACCAGGTCCTGGGCGCGCGCCGGGTCATTGAGAACAACGTCGTCGATAAGGTTCTCATCAAACTCAAACCCGGCGACAAGGTGACGACTATTCTCAAGGGCATGACTATCTCCGGCGACGACGATGATTTTCAGGAAGTTGAAGTGGACACCTTTACTCTTGGGAAAAAGTACGAGTTCAAAGATATCGACATGGGCGACGGAACGTTCATGTTTATGTTTGAAATGACTGACGTCCAGAACAATACCGCCACCTCGAAAGTCGTGACCATCGAAGTCGAGGGTGACAACATCAGGTTCTCGGACGACTAACCGCTGCGCAACATGTTCTGGGCGGGGCCTGCGTTATCTTTCCCCGCCCGGTCTGTCCCGTATCAGTTCGGGACAGCATGCTCTCCTTCGGAGAGGCTGCTCCTCCCCGGACGGGCGGGCTTCGGAAAAAGGGGAAAGGGTGGTTTCGGTTTTCCCTTTCCCCGGATTCCTGGTTGACAGGTTCCGGGTGTCATAATATCAATAATTCAACATATTGTGATTTGAAACGGAAAGCGGTGAGAATCCGCTGCGGACGCGCCACTGTAACCGGCAGCACCCGCCGAAGCCACTGTTGCGGCAGCAATGGGAAGGCAAGGCATCACAGGGGTCGGAAGCCAGGAGACGCCAGATCACGATAACCGCGGTTTCCGCGGTGCGGCAGTACTGTCTCGCGTATAGACAAATCTGTCCGGGCGGTTACACCGTATACCCGTACTGTCACTGGCCGTTCCCGGCGAACGTGAAATGGGACTGCCCTTTCAACACTTTTGAAAGGAGCATCTCTTGAAAACCCACATTCTTGGTTTCCCGTCCATCGGGAAACACCGGGAGCTGAAAACAGCTCTCGAATCTTTCTGGAAAGGAACTCTTTCTGCTGAAGGTCTGTCCGACACCTGCACGGAACTGAAAAAGCGTCACTGGAAGGTGCAGCGTGATGCCGGGCTCAGCTATGTGACCACCGGGGATTTTTCCCTGTATGACAGAATGCTGGACATGACCTGCATGCTTGGGGCCGTGCCCTCCCGTTTTATTCCCTGCCGGGACGCTCCGTATCCCGCACGGTATTTCAGTCTCGCGCGCGGCGATGCCGCACTGAATATCCCGGCACTGGAAATGACCAAGTGGTTCGATACGAACTACCATTACCTCGTACCGGAAATTGACGGGGGCGTTCCCTGGACGGAAGGGGAACATCCCGTCCTGGCAGATACCAGGCTGGCAGGTGCTCTTGGTTATTCTCCGAAACCCGCGCTCATCGGTCCTTTCACGTGGCTCGCTCTGGCGAAGGGGAAGGGCGATGCGGAAAAATGGAGCTTTCTGACAAAAATTGTGGGGCCGTACTGCCGTCTTCTGCAGACTCTCTCACCTCTCTGCGATCTCATCCAGATTGAGGAGCCTGTCCTGTGCACGGATCTGCTGCCGGATGAAGCCGGGAAACAGTTCACCCGCGTGTACGCGGCCCTGAATGAGGCCTGCGGCAGAAAACTCATGCTGACGGCCTATTTCGGCACGCTTGCGGATTCCCTTGCGCTGGCAGCCGCTTCTGGCTGCGCGGCGCTGCATGTCGATTTGGTCCGCGGGGAAAATGAGCTTGATGACGTGCTTGCCGCCATTCCCGGAGACATGACGCTTTCCCTCGGGCTTGTTAACGGCAGGAATATCTGGAGAACTAACTACGCACGGGCAGTTTCCTGTATCCACAGGGCTGTCTCGAAGATCGGAAAAGACCGTGTGATGCTCGGCACGAGCTGCTCTCTGTTACATGCCCCGGTGGATCTGTCGGAAGAAACGGCTCTGCCGGAATACGTGAAGAGCCGCATGGCTTTTGCCGTCCAGAAGTGCGCGGAGCTTGCCAGCCTGAACGCTGCCGTGGAATCCGGGGTCAGCAGCTCTATAGAGGAGAACGCGGCGGTCCTTAAAGCCGCCGGCGAACACCCTGAAACCAGAATTGATTCCGTGCGCAGGCGTACCGCCTCCATCGCGGAAAGTGACCTTAGACGTCAATCGCCGTACCCGCAGCGCCGGGCCGCGCAGTCCTGGCTCCATCTTCCGCTTCTGCCAACGACGACGATAGGTTCTTTTCCCCAGACCCCTGAGATCCGCAGAGTCCGCAGGGATTTCAAAAACGGCAGTATTTCCCATGAGGAGTACACCGCGGCCATTCGCCGGGAAATCAGATCCTGCATTGAAAAACAGGAAAAGCTCGGCCTGGATGTGCTCGTGCACGGTGAGGCCGAGCGCAATGACATGGTGGAGTACTTCGGCCGGCAGCTCGGTGGTTTCTGCTTCACGCAGAACGGTTGGGTGCAGAGTTACGGCAGCCGCTGCGTCAGGCCGCCGGTTATTTATGGCGATGTGTACCGGAAACACCCCATGACCGTGGACTGGATACTCTACGCGCAGTCCCTCACCGGAAAACCGGTGAAAGGGATGCTTACCGGACCGGTGACCATCCTGTGCTGGAGTTTTGTCCGCGAAGATCTGGAGCGGTACGAAGTCTGCCGCCAGATCGCCCTCGCCATACGCGACGAGGTTCAGGATCTGGAAAAGGCCGGCGTGCGCGTCATTCAGATTGACGAGGCAACCCTGCGCGAAGGCATGCCGCTGAGGAAGGCCGAAGCGGAAAAATACCTGAAGTGGGCCGTGGATGCGTTCCGCCTCGCTTCCTCCGGAGTTGAGGATTCCACGCAGATACACAGCCACATGTGCTACAGCGAGTTCAACGCCATTCTGCCCTGGATTGCCCGGATGGACGCCGACGTTATCAGCATTGAATCCAGCCGGAGCGGCATGGAGCTTCTGGATGCCTTTTCAAAGTTCCAGTACCAGGCCGCTGTCGGTCCCGGCGTGTATGACATCCACAGCCCGCGCATTCCTTCTGAGGCGGAAATCGAAGAGCTCCTCCGCAGGGCGCTGCGGTATATCCCGAAGGATAAGCTGTGGGTGAATCCCGACTGCGGCCTGAAAACGCGCCGGTGGGAGGAGGCCTATCCCTCTCTTGAGAACATGGTTGCCGCGGCTCTGAAGGTCAGAGCCTGCCTGATCTGAATCATCCGCCCAAAGGAGATATGACAATGACTGTTTCTGATAATTCCGTTCCCCGCGATGTCCCTCCCTTCCGCGCAGATCACGTCGGCAGCTTCCTGCGCCCGGAGTCCGTCAGGAAGGCCAGACTGGAGGCGCAGCAGGGCCTGATTTCCCCGGAGGAACTGCGCGCTGTGGAAGACGACGCCATACGGGCTCTGGTGAAAAAGGAAAAGGAGTGCGGCCTGCGCGCAGTGACGGATGGTGAGTTCCGGCGCAGCTGGTGGCATTACGATTTCTTCGCCGGACTGGAAGGCAGTGAAAAGGTGGCTGCGGAAAAGCCCCTGGCGTTCCACGGCGTGCAGCCCAGGGCGGAAAAGGTGGTGCTGACGGGACGTGTGGACTTCACCGGACGCCACCCCCATTGCGTGACTTTGCCTTTCTGCTGGCCAATGCCGGCGGAGCCGTGCCCAAGATGTGCATTCCTTCCCCCGCGATTCTTCACCTGGTCCTTGCTGTCAGGGATGAGCATTTCAGGCTGCCGGCCTTCTATGCCGATGAGGATGACTTCATGGAAAGCCTGGCCGCTGCCTACAGGAAGGCGATCCGGGCATTTTATGAGCAAGGATGCCGTTACCTGCAGCTCGACGATACCAGCTGGGGAACGCTGTGCTCCCCGGAGGAACGCTCCAGGCTGGAGCAGCGCGGCATTGATCCTGACTCTCTGACCCGCAGTTATGTTGTGATGATCAACGAAGCCGTGAGGGACCGTCCCGCCGACATGGCAGTAACCATGCACATCTGCCGCGGCAATTTCCGCTCAACGTGGATGACCAGCGGCGGCTATGAACCGGTTGCCGTTGAGCTGTTCGGAAAGGCCAGGCTCAGCGGCTTTTTCCTGGAATACGACACAAAACGGGCCGGGGACTTCACCCCTCTCCGCTTTATCCGCGATCAGCAGGTCGTGCTCGGTCTTGTGTCGTCGAAAACCGGGAAACTGGAGAGCAGGGAGGAACTGAAGAAGAGGATTGCCGAGGCTGCGGAGTTTGTTCCCCTTAATCAGCTCTGCCTGAGTCCTCAGTGCGGATTTTCCTCCACCGAAGAAGGAAATATTCTGACTGAGGAGGAACAGTGGAACAAGATCCGCTTAGTGGCTGAAACCGCTTCCGAGGTCTGGTAAAAAAGAAAAGAGGAAGCCGTCCGGTGAAGTACGGGCGGCTTCCTTTCAGCATTGAAGTCCGGAGCCTTTTCCGACAAAATAGCGCATCACATTGTTTCCATATCCGGGCATACGGGAAATTCAGCTCCGGTTTAACGTGAAGGTGCAGCTATGATGGGATTAGCCTGCGGGCAGGACGGGATTAAGAAGAACCATATGGACATTCTCTGGCATGAGTATGGCGCCAGAGACGGGAACGTTCCCATCAGGGAGGCCGGACTTCAGGCCAGGGCTTCAATTGTGGGACGGCTCGGCATGATGATGCTGGCCTGCGGCACGGGCGCGTGGCGGGTCAGAACTTCCATGAATACCCTTTCCGAGCTGATGCACATGACCTGTTCGGCTGACATCGGTCTCATGTCCATTCAGTACAGCTGCTTTGACGGACGCGACAGCTTCACGCAGTCCCTGAGCCTCACGAACACGGGGGTGAACACCTCGCAGCTGACCCGCCTCGAAAAATTCGTGCGGGACTTCAGGGAACATGAACTTTCCAAGACATGCGATGAGATCCATTCTGATCTGGATGAAATAGAGAAACTGGGCGGACTCTACTCGCACCTGTCACTGGGCTTTGCGTCGGCGTTTGCCTGCGGGGCGTTCACGTTTCTTCTTGGAGGCGGGCTCGTGGAGATGTTCTGCGCCTTCTGGGGCGCCGGCATAGGCCACTTCATCCGCTGCAAACTCATAAAGCGGCACCTCACCCTGTTCCTGAACGTTATGGTTTCCGTATCGGCCGCGTGCGTGTCCTATACGATTCTGTTCCGGCTGCTGGAGATGTTCCTGCATGTCAGGTTCCAGCACGAGGCCGGGTATATCTGCTCCATGCTCTTCATCATCCCGGGCTTCCCGTTCATTACCTGCGGCATTGACCTTGCCAAGTTGGATATGCGGTCGGGCCTGGAGCGTCTGATGTACGCGCTCATTATCATCACCGTGGCGACGATGACAGCCTGGATTCTGGCCGTACTGCTGAGACTGCATCCCACGGCGTTTCTGCCGCAGAACCTTTTCCTGTGGCAGCAGATCCTCTTCCGCCTCGTGGCCAGCTTCTGCGGCGTTTTCGGCTTTTCCATGATGTTCAACAGTCCTCTGCGCCTCGCTGCCGCGGCCGGCCTTATCGGCGCCTTCTCCAACACGCTGCGCCTTGAGCTTGTGGATCTCTGCTCCATGGCACCCGCTGCTGCGGCGTTTCTTGGAGCGTTCTGTTCAGGCCTGGCGGCATCGGCCATCAAGGGGCTCTCCGGTTTCCCCAGAATTGCCCTGACTGTTCCGTCCATTGTCATCATGGTTCCGGGTCTCTACCTCTACAAGAGCTTCTATAATCTCGGCGTCATGAATCTCACCGGAGCGCTGCAGTGGCTCTGTATGGCCACACTCATTGTCCTCGCCCTTCCTCTCGGGCTCGTGGCGGCCAGGATTCTGACGGACAGAAACTTCCGCCACTGCACGTAGCAGGCCGGTTTCTTCTTCCGGATATTTTCCTGGTTTTTTTACGGCATGCCGCGCGCGTGATGTTCTGCCGGTCTGCGGCGCTCCCGGTTCTTAGGGAGCCGTTTGTCCGCCGGAGCGGAGGCAGACATCCTTTTCTGCTTTCCCCGGAGGGGGAGAAAAGGGTATTCTGGAAGCATCCGGAGCCTGCCGCCGGAAAGCGGAATGACCGGCGTGGCTCTTTCAGAAAAACCGCGGCGGGCGGCGTAGGCCGCCGCCAGGAGGAAGCCATGGAATCGAAGCTTGCCCGTATTCTGAAATGCCGTTTTTCTCCCGTGGCGCTCACGCGCACCGATTCCCGGCCTGAAAACGCCCTGTCCTTCAGACCGGGCAGGCGGGCCTGCATCATGTCGCTTTTCGTGAACGCGGCCAAAGGCCGGACGTGCGTGGCTGACGCCGCGGCATGCGGCTGCCCCGGCGCGGTCACGGGCATGGGCTTCGGGGACGGCTACAGGAATTTCCCCGGCGGCACTGAAGCGCTGTTTCACTTTCTTTCCCGGGGCTGCGGCCATACGGAAGCAGGACGCAGGATGGGGGAGGCGATGCGGAAGAAAAGTCCCGCGTTCGCTGACGATTTTCTCTGCGGCGAGCGCTACAAGAAGACGCCGGAGGCCGTGAGGCAGTGGCATGACGCCATGCCTGTCCTGAAAAAACAGGCGCGCTGTGTTGTCTTCCGTCCGCTCGGTGACATAGGTCCGGGCGGGGAAAAGCCGGACGTCGTTGTTTTCATTGCTGACGCAACACAGCTCTCCGCCCTTGCGTACATGGCGGATTATGAGGAAGCCGGCGGCAGGGTGATCATGCCCTGGGGCTCGGGCTGCCAGCAGATCGGACTTCTCGCGTTCCATGAAGCCGAATCGTCCAGCCCGCGCGCGGTGGTGGGGCTCACGGATCCCTCGGCCAGGGTGAAGGTGAAGCGTGCTTTTGGAAGCGGCATGCTGACATTTGCCGTCCCGTGGCAGCTTTTTCTCCGGATGGAGGACAACGTGGAAGGGAGCTTCCTCTTCCGTCCTGCCTTTTCCAGGATGATGGACTGAGAGGCGAGGGGGGCCGTCCCCCGGAAGAGGGAAAGTTTCAGTTTTTTCCGGAGGGGGCCTCAGGCTGCTTTGTCCTGTGCGCGGGCTTCTTCTTTCCCGAAGGACGCGCGCCGCTTACCCGTTCGTCTACCAGGGCTCTGGCCATAGCCTCGCCCTGTTCCCCGCCGCCTGCCATGCGGGCGATTTCACTGCGCCGCGCCTTTTCGTCAAGCGGAGCGCAGAGCGTATAGGTGCTGCCATCCCGCACCATTTTGGAGATCTGGAAGTGTTTGTTGGCGCGGCAGGCAATCTGGGGCCAGTGTGTGATGAGGATCATCTGACGCACGGCGGCCAGATCTTCAAGTCTGTCCGCAAGGCGGTTCAGGGTCAGGCCGCCCACGCCGGAGTCGACTTCATCGAAGATGAAGGTGGCATCCTCGGAGGCGGGCATAACGCCGGCGAGAGCCAGCAGGAAACGGGAGAGCTCGCCGCCCGAAGCGATGCGGTCCAGGGGCTGCGGCGCCTGACCGGGGTTGGGAGCCCAGAGAATGCGGATCTTTTCGTCCATTACGCCTGGCCAGAGCTCGGTGCTGACATATTCGGGAATGACCCGCACGCCTTCGGAAAAGCCGAGGCCTCTAAGCTGATCTTCCAGTTTTCTGGCAAAGGCTTCACAGGCTGCGCGGCGTTTGGGTCTGAGTTCTTCGGTTACGGCTTTAAGTTCCGCGGCGAGGGCATCGATATCATGGTCTATCTTTTTGATATCGAGCGCGCACGCGTCGAGAAAGTTAATCTTCTCCTCGATTTCAGACCTGAGGGCCAGGATCTGGGGAAGGGTGCGGTGCATCCTGCGCTTCAGCTGGGAGAGCTCGAAGAGCCGCTCTTCCACGGCGTCGAGGTCTGCCGGCATGTCGTCCGGAACCGGAGGATGCCTGAGCGTTCCAGAAAGGTGGTGCAGTTCCTGGATGAAGCTGTTCACGGCTTCCGCGCTTGAAGTGAGGGCCGCGTCGCTTTCAGACATGCGTTCGAGCAGGCGGTGAAAGCCGGCCGCCATGTCCAGGAGGCCCGGCGTATCACCATCGCCATAGAGCATGTTCAGGGCCGTCTCGTAGTCCTTGCCTGCCTCTTCGGCGCGGCGGGCGCGGGCGCGCACGTCCTCGAGCTCGATGTCCTCGTTTTCCTGCGGTTTGACCTTGTCGATCTCCTGCTGCCGCAGTTCAAGCAGATCACGCATTTCGATGAGCTGCGCCTGCCTGGCCTCGATTTTTTCCCTTTCCGCGAGCTTCTCTTCAAGCTTTGCCTTCAGGCTGTCGCGCTTTTTCAGAAGTTCCGGTTCCCCGATGATCTGCTCCATGAGCTGATTCTGGAAGGCGGGCTGAAGGAGCTTCTGCTGGCCGTGCTGGCTCGTGTAGGCGATGAGCTTTTCCCTGAGTTCCTTCGCGTATTCCTGGGGCTTCATCTCATCGTTGACGTAAAAACGGCTGCGTCCTGACGCGAGAAGTTCACGCTTCAGGATAAGATCCCCGCCGTCAGGGCCGGCTCCCGAGAAGAGAGCCTCCACATGGGCTCTTTCGCTTCCGGCGCGCACCATGTCGGGCCTGAGCCTGTCGCCGAGCAGAAAACCGAGGGCCTTGAGAATGAAGCTTTTGCCGGCGCCGGTCTCGCCTGTAAGGGCGTTCATGCCCGGGCCGAAGTCCAGTTCCATATCTTCAATGAGGGCCAGATTCTGTATATGGAGATATTCCAGCATGACGTTACTTCTTCAGTCGGGGATCCAGAAAATCCCTGAGGCTTTCGCCGAGCAGGTTATAGCCGAGTACAGTTATCAGAATGGCGAGTCCTGGAAAGAGGGAAAGCCAGGAGGCTTCCTCTATAACAGATTTCCCGTCCATGAGCATGTTGCCCCAGCTGGCCTGCGGGGGCTGAACGCCGAGCCCGAGGAAACTCAGGCCCGACTCGATAAGGATGGCGCCGCCTATGCCCAGAATGGCGGAAATGGTGACCGGGGCCATGGCGTTGGGCAGAATGTGCCGGGTCATGATGCGCCAGGTCGAGGTGCCTGCCAGCCTCGCGGCTGATACGAATTCACGTTCGCGCAGGGTCAGCGTCTCGGCGCGGACAAGCCGCGCCACGCCCATCCAGGAGGTCAGTCCGATGACGACCATGATATTGAAGAGACTGGGCTCGAGAAAGGCCACAACGGCCAGAATGAGGAAAAAGGACGGGAAGCAGAGCATGATATCCACGAAACGCATGACGATTTCGTCGACAAGGCCTCCAAAATAGCCGCTGACGAGGCCGAGCAGGGCGCCGATGGAGATGGAGATACCCACGGCCACGAAGCCCACCCAGAGGGAAACGCGTCCGCCGTAGAGGAGCCGCGAGAGCACGTCGCGTCCGAGACGGTCCGTGCCCAGGGGAAATTCCGCGCAGGGGGCTTTCAGAATGGCGTCGAGATGCAGCTCATTGGGGTCAAAGGGGGCGATAAGCGGCGCGAAGACGGCAGCGAAGGTGACGCCCAGCACGATAATGAGGCCGAGGATGAACATGGCGTTGCGCCGCAGGACGCGGGCAAAGCGGTGCGCTGTCATTATCCTGCCCCCCTTCCGCTCCTGATGCGCGGATCAGCGAGACCGTAGAAGAAGTCGGCAAGGACGTTGCCGAGCAGGGTGAGCACTGCGCCGAGCACAAGGTTCCCCATGATGAGCGTGTAGTCCCTGGCCATGACGGCCGAGTAGAAAAGCTGCCCCAGGCCGGGGAGGGCGAAGATGGACTCGATGATGACCGATCCGCCGATGAGGCCGGGGACGGAGAGACCGAGGAGGGTAATCAGCGGCAGGAGGGCGTTGCGCAGCCCGTGCCGCCAGATGACCGTGCGCTGGGGAAGGCCTTTGGCGCGGGCCGTGAGCATGTAATCCTGATCCAGGACTTCAAGCATGCAGGCGCGCATGTAGCGCGACATGCCCGCGAGAGACCCCACAGTGTACACGGTAATGGGAAGGGCGAGGTGCTTCGCCACGTCGCAGATTTTTCCCCATGTGCCCAGAGAAGGATAGTCCAGCGAGACCACGCCCGAGAGCGGCAGCCAGTTCAGGTCGATGCCGAAGAAGAGCATGAGCAGAAGCGCGAACCAGAAAGAGGGCATGGCGAAGCCGATATAGACGAGTACGGTCACGATCCTGTCGAAGAGGCTGTTGCGCCGGCATGCGGAATACACGCCGATGGGCACGGAGATGAGCAGGGTCAGGATAAGGGAAGCCACGTTCATGCCCACGGTGAGGGGGAGGCGTTCCAGAATCTTATCCATGACCGGCCTTCCGTCCGCTGACATGGACACGCCGAAGTCAAAATGCACGAGACGGCAGAGCCAGTCCCAGTACTGAACGTACAGGGGCCTGTCGAGGCCGTAGAGGGCATCGAGCCTGCGGCGGGCAGCTTCGCCGGCCAGAGGGTTGAGCGTCGTCTCCATGTCCGTGGGCGAGCCCGGAGCCAGGTGAATGACCACGAAGCTCACGATGGTGATGCCCCACAGGACGAGAAGCATCCAGAAGAACTTTCTGGCGAAGCGTCTCAGGAAAGGGGTGAAGCTGCGTTTTGTGATCGTATCGTCTGCCATTGGGTGCCGTTACGCCTGAGGAGCGCTGTTCTGGCTCAGCCTGCCGTTCATCCAGAGCTGCATTTCGTCCGTCGTCTTATCCCATTTGTCCCTGTCGAGCCGGAGGCCGAGGAACTGGCGGTAGAGGCAGTCCATGAGGGTAACGGCAGTTTCGATAAGAAAGACTTTTTCCAGAAAGAGCGAATCCGGATCATCATCACGGTCGGATTTGTCAATCTTGGGTGTCTTCAGGCTGTTGAGGGAAAAGTCAGCGGCCTTCACGG
>OGDF01004002.1_pt1 | contig 17288 bp, 10 predicted proteins | sample 1570141 | NCBI WGS metagenome assembly OGDF01 (sample SAMEA4370581, study PRJEB24528) | human gut metagenome | reverse complement strand
TATCAAGCACCATGCGACCGATATTGCCGCCGATCTGCACGGTTGGTCCTTCGCGCCCTAGCACCATGCCTCCGCCGAGTGTCCCCAGCCCGCCAAAGAATTTCACCGGCAATACACGCCACCAGCGAACAGGACGTTGATCTTCCAGCGCCCCTTCAATTTCCGGGATCCCCGATCCCCCTGCTTCGGGCGCGTATTTGCGCACCAAAAAGTAGCCGAACATCGCCAGCACCGCCGAACAGAGAAAAGCGACGGTTAACAGTAGCGGATAATTATCAGCAGTATGTACCAGCGCCCCCATACGTTGGTTCTGCAACCAGGCGACACCTTTGTCAAAAGCAACCGCTGCCAGCCCGACAAGCGTGCCGACGACTGCCGCCATAAACAAAATGGCTAACGGGGTTTTATCGCGCTCAAGAAGTTGGCGAATCAGTTGTCTGCGTCGCAGGCGCGCGGCCTGCGGTGTTTCTAAAGAGGGAGTATCAGTTTTCATCCAATGATCACTTATTGGTCATACAAATAAGATGACGGCATTTTACTCGCACGTTCCATGAAAATCCTTTGCAAAGCGTAATGTTTCAAATGCACAAAACTTTTATACTCTAAGAAATCAGGATTGCACCAGTACAAGCAGCCTGATGTTTGACGAGTATTTAACTTGTTATGAATAACATAGAATAGCAGCCATTCACTTTTTCTACGAATCAGGAACCCTCCATGAGTAAGTCTGAAAATCTTTACAGCGCAGCGCGCGAGCTGATCCCTGGCGGTGTGAACTCCCCTGTTCGCGCCTTTACTGGCGTGGGCGGCACTCCACTGTTTATCGAAAAAGCGGACGGCGCTTATCTGTACGATGTTGATGGCAAAGCCTATATCGATTATGTCGGTTCCTGGGGGCCGATGGTGCTGGGCCATAACCATCCGGCAATCCGCAATGCCGTGATTGAAGCCGCCGAGCGTGGTTTAAGCTTTGGTGCACCAACCGAAATGGAAGTGAAAATGGCGCAACTGGTGACCGAGCTGGTCCCGACCATGGATATGGTGCGCATGGTGAACTCCGGCACTGAAGCGACCATGAGCGCCATCCACCTGGCCCGTGGTTTTACCGGTCGCGACAAAATCATTAAATTTGAAGGTTGTTACCACGGTCACGCTGACTGCCTGCTGGTGAAAGCCGGTTCTGGCGCACTCACGTTAGGCCAGCCAAACTCGCCGGGTGTTCCGGCAGATTTCGCCAAACATACCTTAACCTGTACTTATAACGATCTGGCTTCTGTACGCGCCGCGTTTGAGCAATACCCGCAAGAGATTGCCTGTATTATCGTTGAGCCGGTGGCAGGCAATATGAACTGTGTTCCGCCGCTGCCAGAGTTCCTGCCAGGTCTGCGCGCGCTGTGCGACGAATTTGGCGCATTGCTGATCATCGATGAAGTAATGACTGGCTTCCGCGTGGCACTGGCTGGTGCACAGGATTATTACGGCGTAGTGCCAGATTTAACCTGCCTCGGAAAAATCATCGGCGGTGGAATGCCGGTAGGCGCATTCGGTGGTCGTCGTGATGTAATGGATGCGCTGGCCCCGACGGGTCCGGTCTATCAGGCGGGTACGCTTTCCGGTAACCCAATTGCGATGGCAGCGGGTTTCGCCTGTCTGAATGAAGTCGCGCAGCCGGGCGTTCACGAAACGCTGGATGAGCTGACAACACGTCTGGCAGAAGGTCTGCTGGAAGCGGCAGAAGAAGCCGGAATTCCGCTGGTCGTTAACCACGTTGGCGGCATGTTCGGTATTTTCTTTACCGACGCCGAGTCCGTGACGTGCTATCAGGATGTGATGGCCTGTGACGTGGAACGCTTTAAGCGTTTCTTCCATATGATGCTGGACGAAGGTGTTTACCTGGCACCGTCAGCGTTTGAAGCGGGCTTTATGTCCGTGGCGCACAGCATGGAAGATATCAATAACACCATCGATGCTGCACGTCGGGTGTTTGCGAAGTTGTGATGATTTTGCCTCGCCCACCGGGCGAGGCATTCTATTAACGGCTCTGCTTTCTCAACAAATAGATAAAATATGGCGCGCCGATAAAGGTTGACAGCAGCCCCGCCGGGATCTGGAATGGAAACAGCACCATCCGCCCACACCAGTCAGCGAACACCAGCAGTAAACCACCCACCAGCGCCGAAATTACGATGTGTGGCATCGTCCGTCGAAAGCCCATCATCCGCGCAATATGCGGTGCCATTAAACCAACAAAACTCAACGGTCCAATAGTCATCGTCGCGGTCGCCGTCAGGCAAGCCGCTAACAGCAGCAGCGCAATTCGCGTCGGCGTCAGCGCCATTCCTACGGCTCGGGCGGTATCACCACCCAGCGGTAAAATGGTCAGCCAGCGGCGGCACAGCGGGGTAATCGCCAGCAAAATTACCATCACAATTCCCGTGCGCCAGACCTGCGCATCGGTCGCGTTGTAGGTCGAACCGGAAATCCAGGTCAGCACTTGCGCCATTCGCGGGTCACCACTTGCCTGCAACATCATCAAAAGCATGGTGAACGCGGTACTTAACGCCATCCCCGCCAGTAACATGCGGTGTGGGGAAAATCCACCGCGTCCGGCGGCGATCATAATGATCAACAGCGTCACCGCCGCCCCGAGACTGCCTGCAGGTAACAGCCAGCCAAAGGCATTACCCGGCACCAGAAACAGCATCAACACCACGCCAAACGCTGCGCCGGAGCTAATCCCCAGCACTTCCGGGCTTGCCATCGGGTTGCCGGTCAGCCGCTGAATAATACAGCCCGCTACCGCCAGCATGACGCCCGCAAACAGCGCCGCCATAATTCGCGGCCAGCGCCAGGGCATTAAATCCTCGAGCAACGCCCCGCTCGCCCACGTCCAGCCGTGCGCATCACGACCAAACGACAGCGCCACTACCACAGCCATCAACAGCAGCACGCCGCCCGCGAGGGCAAACGCCAGCACATGTTGGCGTTCAGTCGCGACACGATCGTTGACCTTCATATCCGGCGCGCTAATGCTGCGTAAACGCGGCAGCAGCCACAGTAGCAGCGGCGCACCGATCAACGCAGTGACCGAACCGGTGGAAACTTCCATCCACACGCGAGTCAGCCAGAGGATGATTTGATCAGAAAGCCACAGAATTAACGCACCAATCAGCGACGCCAGCATCAACCGTGGCAACAAACGCCGCGCCCCCAGCATTTTTGCCAGCAGTGGCGCGAACAACCCGATAAAGCCGATAATCCCCACTGCGTTCACCAGCAGCGCACTGATGACTATCGCCAGCGACAGCGCCGCCAGACGCGCGAGCGACAAGGCCAGCCCGAGATTGCGCGCCACGCCATCATCAAGCCCCATCAGGGTTAACGGACGAAGTAGCAGTAACGTCAGCATCACGCCGCCCAGCAACTGCGGCCATAAACGCTCAACGCCGCCCCAGTCGGTTTGCGTCAGCGTTCCGGTGCTCCACAGGAACATGCTTTGCAACTGGTCATGATGGAAGATAACCAGTAACTGATTGATTGCCCCACAATAAAGGCTCACTACCAGCCCCGCGAGAATCAGCGTTACCGGCGACAGCCGTTTCCCCCACGCGACGCCAAAGACAATTAAGCCAACAACGCAAGCCCCTGCCAGCGCAGCAAACTGGCTCGCCATAGCACCTGGGATCGCCCAGAGCGTGGTGACGGTAATCCCCAGTTGCGCGCCTGTAGCAACGCCCAACGTCGTCGGTTCCGCCAGCGGGTTACGCAGCACTTGCTGAAACAGCACGCCCACCAGCCCCAGGCCCGCGCCCACCAGTAGAGAAATCGCCAGACGTGGTAACAAGCTGTAGTGAAAAATCATCTGCTCGATGACGTTAATATCCGGCGACCAGGCGGCCTGCGCCCACTGGCTACGCGGCAGCGCCTGCGAAAAGTTCATCCAGGTCAGCGCCGTAGCGACAATCACCAGCAGCGCCAGCAATAACGCCGGAAAAAGCGCAATTCGTTTACTCACGCTTTACCTCCGATGGCGTTATCCAGAACGCGCACAAAGTGCATTGCCGAGAGCGTCGCACCATAAAACCAGACTGCGGGTACGCGCTGAAAGCGTCCGGCGCGGACAAACGGCATGGCCTGCCACAGCGGGGTTGCCATTAGCGCGTCCATGTCTTTGCTGTTGTCGTGATCAAAACAGAGCACATCAACATCTTTATACGCCGCCAGACGATCGATGCTGACGGCGGTACTGCCCCAGAAGTTGGTTTCCCCTTGCCAGGCATTTGGGATGCCGTACTCATCAAGAATTTCCTGAAACAAGCTGTTTGGACCGAAAACCAGCATATGGCGCGGATCGATAAGCGTCGTCAGCAATAACGGGCGTTCACCACGCTTCACAAAGCGGGGTTTCATGCTGCGGATAAAGTCTTCATAGTGCGCTAAATGCGTTTCTGCTGCGCTTTGCAGGTTAAGTAAATCTGCCATTTCCGTCAGTGACTTACGCGCCATCGCCAGCGGCTGTTTGCCGTCGCTGAAGTTAAATCCACGCCCCGGCGCAATACGAGCCAGCATTTCTGGTGAAGGGCCATATCCTGCCGACCAGACCATAAACGACGGTTTCATTTCGGTCAGCAGTTCAAGGTTAGGTTCTGTACGCAAACCGACGTCAATCACTGAGTCCGGCAATGGTGGTTCGCTGACCCACAGGCGATAGTTGATGGTATCCGCCACGCCGTAAGGCACGATGCCGAGCGCCAGCAGTAATTCCACCGGCAACCACTCCAGCGCCACAATACGATTGGGGTCAATAGCCGCCGCGTGGGCGGTATTCATCTGCCATAACAACGGAGAAAGCGCCATCGCCGTTAACAGTCGACGGCGCGAAATAAGAGGTAAGCCGCTCATCAATAAACAAAACTCACAGGTGCAGCACCCGCCGGATGCGGCAAAATACCCATCGGGATGCCATAAATCATTTCGAGGGTTTCGCCGCGCATAATTTCCGCAGGCGTTCCCTGAGCAATCATTTCACCACCGCGCAGGGCGACCAGATAATCACAGTAGCGTGCCGCCATATTGATATCGTGCAGCACGGCAATGACCGTCAGGCCACGTTCCTGACTTAAACGGTGCACCAGCGCCAGCACATCAACCTGGTGGGCGATATCCAGCGCCGAAGTCGGTTCGTCGAGCAACAGACAACGGCTATCCTGCGCCACCAGCATGGCGATCCACGCCCGCTGACGTTCGCCGCCAGAGAGACTATCGACCAGCCGATGCGCCAGCGGTTTTAAGCCAACCAGCGAGATAGCTTCCTCGACTTTTTCGCGATCTGCCGCCCCAAAGCGCCCCAACGCGCCATGCCACGGGTAACGACCAATCGCCACCAGTTCACGCACGGTCATCCCTTCTGCCGGAGGAAGCTGCTGCGGCAAATAAGCCACTTTGCGGGCAAACGCTTTGCTGCTCCAGCTTTCCAGCGGCTGGGCATCAAGAAGAATCTCCCCTTCTGACGGAGGCTGATGACGGCCAAGCATTTTGAGCAGAGTGGATTTACCAGAACCGTTGTGACCGATCAGACCGGTCACTTTCCCGGCAGGAAAGGTTAACGACAGCGGATGCAAAAGCGTGCGCCCGGGCACACGAAAGGAGATATTACGCAGTGCAAAAGTGGTATCGGAATGATTCGTGTATTCCTGCATAACAGCCAACTTGTGAAATGGGCACGGTAATCCGTGCCCCAAAAGAGAAATTAGAAACGGAAGGTTGCGGTTGCAACGACCTGACGTTCTGCGCCCCAGAAGCAGCCATAAGTCTGGAAGCAACTGGCAACATACTCACGATCGAGCAAATTGTTGACGTTCACAGCAAGGCTGGATCCCGCCATACCAAAGCGTGCCAGATCATATTTTACAACAGCATCCATTACAGCTGCGCTACCCACTTTAAAAGTGTTTGCCGGATCACCATAGCTGGAACCAATAAAACGACCACCTGTTCCCAATGTTAAACCAGAAAGCGGCCCTTCATTGAAGGTATAATCCCCCCAGAGAGATGCCATATGCTCCGGTACTTGTTCTGGAGTTTTACCTTTGAGATTGGTGTCTTTGGTGTATTCCGCATCCGTGTAGGTATAAGAAGCCGTCAAGTTAATATTGGCATTTAACGCTGCTTTTGCTTCAAGCTCCACACCACGAGCGCGAATCTCACCTGCTGGGACTTGCGCTAACGGGTTTGTTGGGTCTGCTGTCAGGTTATTTGTTTTCGTCAATTGATAGACTGCGCCCGTAACAACGACCGGCATATCATTCGGAACATATTTTACGCCAGCTTCATACTGTTCACCTTTCGATGGCTTATAGGAAACGCGCGGGTTGCTCCACAGATCGAAAGCACTCGGTTCAAAGGACTGGCTATAGCTAAAGTAAGGTGAAATACCATTATCGAATAAGTAATTTACACCACCGCGCCAGGTGAACTGATGATCATTACGCTCAATATAACCTTCAGTCGGCGTATAAGAGTTTTCACGAACAGTGGTCGCTTGCTTAGACCAATCGTAGCGTCCCCCCAGAGTGAATACCCATTTATTCCATTCCGCCTGATCCTGAACATAAATACCTGTTTGTTTGCTTTCATTCATTTGGTATGGCTCTGCGTTACCAAATGCAAAGTATTCAGGATGATATTTGTTATAAAGATCGATTGATGGTGCAGATCCAAAGCTGGCATTGATATCATTGCGCATACGCATGAAGTCTACCCCTGTCAGCAAAGTATGCTCCACTTCACCTGTAGCAAATTTACTTTCAAGTTGGGTATCAACGCTAAAGTTTTGCAGACGCTCATTATCCACCACTGTCCCGCGGTTTAGAGTATGACCATCGTTGGCAATCCCTGTGCCATAAACACTTTTCTGTGAGGTTTTCATTTCACTGAAACGCAGATTCTGACGCACGGTGAAGGTGTCATTAAAACCATGTTCAAAACTATATCCCACCATTTTCTGGTTACGGGAGTATGTATTATTCGATGCACCTTCATTGAAGTCAGTCGGTAGACGTTTACCATTAGGCAATGGCTCAACGGTCCCCTCTTTCGGCAACCAACCGTAATAACCCGTTTCTGGTTCATTCTGGAAATAGGACAGGAAAGTAAAATTGGTTTTGTCGTCTGGACGCCATGAGAATGATGGAGCAATGGTATAACGCTGGGATTCAGAATTTTTCTGCTGTTCGTTTGTTGAACGAGCGAGGCCCGTCAAACGGTAGGAGAACTCACCGTTATCATCCAGTGCATCACTGAAATCGAATCCAGTCTGAAACAGATTATCCGTCCCCATTTTAAACTGAATTTCTTTCAGGGGTTCAGTGGTCGGACGCTTACTCACCATAGAAATAATCCCACCAGGATTACTTTTTCCATAGAGAACAGACGTCGGCCCACGCATCAGTTCAACCCTCTCGAGCATGTAAGGATCAATCACAGCATCGTTATAAAAGTTGCCCTGAAGTTTTAGTCCATCAAGGTAATTATTTTGATTCAGACCAACAGATGAGAAACCACGAATGATAACAAAATCATATGTATTAGAAGCACCACGACTGCTAACCGTAACGCCAGGTGTATAACCTAATGCTTCTTTTACAGACTGAAATTGATGCATCTGCATCTCTTCATTTGTCACAACCGAAATAGACTGCGGCGTTTTTTCAATTGGTGTATCCGTTTTAGTCGCAGTAGCAGAGTGCTTCGCCGCAATAGTTGCAGCAGGCCCCCATGCGCTTTCTTGCGGCGCAGGTGCAGCGGTAACGGTGATAGTGTCTTCTTTCGGTTCAACCGCTGCCTGTGCATAAACAGACATGCCGCTAACCGCTGTGGCTACTACAACTGCGATTTTACGCAGTGAGTGTTTTGGCTGAGCAGTTTTGGAACGCGCCATTGGTATATCTCTGATGTAAAGTGAATGATAACGTAAACGAGAATGATTATTATAAAGATAAGATAATATTCGAAACGCTGGCGGGTTCGCAAGCGGTACGCAATCTGAGCGTTCCTGAAGGGTTAATAAACAACCAGATGAAAAGAAAGGGTTAATACTTTAGGTGGGATGTTATTTTACCGGATGGCAATTCGCCATCCGGTATTTCACGCTTAGATGTTAATTACTACCAAACATATCCTTGATCCAACCGGCTACACCGTCGCTGTCTTTCTGCTCTTGCTGAGCAGGTTGCTGTTGCGGCTGTTGCTGCGGCTGAGAAGACTGATCAAACGGATTGCCTGACGGTTGCTGCTGCATCTCACTCTGCTGGCACAGCGATTGCGGATCGCTGGTCCAGACCGGCAAGACACGCATGCCACCGCTGCAAACAAAGTTGCCGTCGTAGTCCACGCCCATATCTGCAATATCTTCTGGCGGAACAAGATTCAGCGGCGTTGGCGTCTGGTTAGCCAGATAACGCTGATAAATCGACATTGCCCCGCTGGCACCATACAGTTTGGTCGGCTGGTTGTTATCACGGCCTACCCAGGTGATGGTCACCGTGCTGCCGTCAATGCCCGCAAACCAGGTATCTACGTTATTGTTGGTAGTCCCTGTTTTCCCTGCCAGATGCAGGTTCGGGTATTTCGCCCCAAGCTGACGACCCGTACCGCGTTGTACCACCTGCTGCATGGTCCATAGTGTCAGATACGCCGCCTGCGCCGGAACAGCGCGTTCCGCCTGCGGGAAGCTCTGATACAGCACCTTGCCATCTTCCGCAATTACCGAACGCAGTGCAGAAAGCGGTGCACGGTTACCGCCGCTGGCGATGGTCTGGAACGCCTGCGCCACTTCGATTGGCGTTAAGTTCAACGCCCCCAGCAGCATCGCCGGAACCGGATGCAACTGATCTTTCGGTACGCCCAGTTTGATCCAGGTCTCCGTAACCGCAGGCAGCCCCAGCGCCATCCCCAGATTTACCGTCGGCACGTTCATCGAACGGGTCAACGCATCCACCAGCATCACTCTGCCGCTTTCGCTATAACGACGGTCATCATTCTGCGGTGACCAGACCTGGCCATTCGGCTGACGCAGCGCGATTGGCGCATCCGCAATCCACGTATTCAGACGATAGATTTTCGGCTGGCTTAAGGCAGTCAGATAAGTCGCTGGTTTTGCAAGGGAACCAATCGAACGACGCGCCTGCATCGCACGGTTGTAGCCCGCAAACTGCGGCTCAGAACCTCCGACCATCGCACGAACTTCACCACTAAAGCGGTCGACGACCACAATCGCAGTTTCAAGATCGCTCAACTTACGCTGTTTCTTCAGTGCCGGAATGCCTTCCACGGCGGCTTTTTCTGCCGCGTCCTGGGCCACCGAGTCAAAGGTAGTGAAGATCTTCACGCCGGAGAGATCTTTTACCTTATCGCCCAGTTTTGCCTGCAGCTCCTGACGCACCAGTTGCATAAAGGCTGGCTGAGGAGAGATCACCCCACCGCGCGGCTGAACCCCCAGCGGACGGGCACTCAACATGTCATAGAGTTCTTGATCAATAATCTGTTGCTGTTGCAGCAGACGCAGCACCAGATTACGTCGCTCCAGCGCCAGTTTTGGGTTACGCCACGGGTTGTAGATGGACGCCCCTTTCACCATACCGACTAACAGCGCCTGCTGGTCGAGGCTTAGCTCTTCTACCGGGCGACCAAAGTAATACAAGCTTGCCAGCGGGAAGCCGCGGATTTCGTTGTCGCCGCTCTGACCGAGATACACCTCGTTCATATACAGCTCAAGAATACGGTCTTTGCTGTAACGCGCGTCCATGATCAGCGCCATGTAAGCTTCGTTCGCTTTACGCCAGTAAGAACGCTCGCTGGAGAGGAACAGGTTTTTCACCAGCTGTTGCGTCAGCGTACTCGCACCCTGTACCGTGCGTCCGGCGGTCAGGTTTGCCAGCACCGCACGTCCGATTGAGTAGAGACTGATTCCATCATGCTCGTAAAAATGACGGTCTTCTGTCGCCAGCAAAGTATCCACCAGCAAATCCGGGAAACCACTGCGCGGCACAAACAGACGCTGCTCACCGTTTGGCGAAGAGATCATGGTGATCAGACGCGGATCAAGACGGAAGAAACCGAACTGACGGTTGTTCTCCATATTGACGATCGTCGCCAGATGATCGCCATCAAAGGTCAGACGCGCGCGCACCTGTCCTTCTTTACTGTCCGGGAAATCAAACGGACGGCGAATCATCTCAATGCTGTTGGCCTGCACGGTAAATTCGCCAGGACGGGTCATTTTCGACACCTGACGATACTGGGTCGCCTCCAGCAGCTTCACCATCTCGTTCTTGCTGATGGTCATGTCTGGCTCAAGATTGACCATTCGGCCATAAACTGCCGCAGGCAGTTGCCAGACCTTGCCATCAATACGGCTACGAATTTTTTGATCGAGATAAACGCCGTAAATGGCGATCAGCACGGCAAAAACGATAGCCAGTTTTAGCAGTAGCCATAGCCAGCCGCGTTTGCCACGAGGCTTACGCCCTTTGCCTTTGCCCTTACCTTTGCGCGGCATCGGTTCTTCATCCTCATAGTCATCATAATCGTCGTAATCATCGTCATCTTCGTAACGACGACGGCTTACCTTTTGTTTGACCGGACGCGTCGGTTTCCCTTTGCGTCCAATTGGCTCGCGGTCATTCCCGGCCATGCTTTTTCTCCGCAATATTCAGGCGCAAAAGCCCGATTTTCTGTTCTTCTGTTACAAGACAGAAGAAGATATCTCTCAAAATTTGTGCTCGATCGGTCCCCTCTCCCTTGAGGGAGAGGGTTAGGGTGAGGGTGAACGTGCGCGCTGATGCCCTCACCCCGGCCCTCTCCCACAAGGAGAGGGAGAAAACCAACCTTACGAATACTTTTTCGTCCGTCGCGTCGGTGCAGTATTTGCCGGGTCGTCCGGCCAGACATGTTTGGGATAACGCCCTTTCATCTCTTTTTGCACCTCACGGTACGCTCCTTTCCAGAAGGCGCTCAAATCTCGTGTGATTTGTAATGGCCTTTGGGCAGGTGAAAGCAACTCCAGCACCAGCGGCACGCGCCCCTGGGCGATCGTCGGATTGGTGGCCTCGCCAAACATCTCTTGCATTCTCACCGCCAGCGCGGGCGGGTTATCTTCATGATAACGAATGGCGATCCGGCTTCCCGTCGGCACAGTGTAATGCGCAGGCAATTCACTATCCAGACGTTGCTGCATTCCCCAATCAAGTAATCCGCGTAGTGCCTGATAAATGTCGAGTGATTTCAGGCCGCGTAGTGAATGTACGCCAGTCATATGTGGCAGCAGCCACGTTTCCAGCGCTGCCAATAAACTTTCATCATCAACCGCTGGCCAGTCATATTCTGGCAACCACTTTCCGGCGCATAACAAACGCAAGCGTAGCTGTTCCGCTTCCGCCGTCCAGTTGAGCACGCTTAAACCTTTATCACGGATGCCATTAAGCATCGCCTGATGCAACTCGTCTTCTGACGGTTTCGCCAGTGGCTGCACTTTCACCGTCAACTGACCGATTTGCAGCCGACGCCAGGCTTTCAGCGTACCTTGCGCGTCATCCCATTCCACGGTGTCAGATTGCTGCACCAGCTGCGGACAGCGTTGTACTAATTCATCAATATCGACCGGTAGCGCCAGTAAAATCCGCGCATCCGGCGAGGCGCTGCCCTGCAATAATAACGGTGCGATCAACCATTCGTGGCGGCTTAGCGCGTCGTCGGCATCGAGCATCGCTCCCATGCCGTTTGCCAGTTGATAGCGTCCATCTTGCCCACGGCGACGAGCAATGCGATCGGCAAACGCCCCGGCAAGTAGCGGCGCGATAAGCGAACTGTCTGCCTCACCGCCACGTACGTTTAAGCGTTTTAACAGTTGCTGACTACGTTGCTGCCAGGCTGGTTGATTGCGCGAAAACGCCACGCCCAGGTCACTATTGCCCATCCGTGGCGGCTCTTCGAGAATGGCGGCAATTTTTGCCGCGGTAGCAGCTTCGTCGTCGTTCTTCGCGCTAACCAGCATTGCCGCTAAACGCGGATCGTTACCCAGCGCTGCCATTTTTTGCCCCTGCGCACTAAGCCGTTCACCCTCCAGCGCCCCCAGCATTTGTAACAGGCGTTTCGCGGCCAGTAGATTCACCGTTGGCGGTTGATCCAGCCAGCTCATCTGCGCCGGATCGCTGCATCCCCATTGCAGTAATTCCATCAGCAAACCGGAAAGATCGCTTTGTAAGATTTCCGGTTCACTTTGCGCGGCAGCGCGTTCTGCTTGTTCCTTGGCGATTAAATGCAGGCAGATACCCGGCTCCAGACGCCCGGCGCGCCCGGCACGCTGCGTCATGGATGCCTGGCTAACGCGTTGAGTAATCAGTCGCGTAAGCCCCGTGCGCGGATCAAAACGCGCCACACGCTCCTGGGCACAATCCACCACCAGACGAATACCTTCAATGGTTAAACTGGTTTCAGCAATATTGGTCGCCAGCACCACTTTGCGCATCCCTTGCGGTGCCGGGAGGATCGCTTTTCGCTGATCGTTCAGCGACAACGCGCCATACAGCGGGCAGAGCAATACATCACTGCCGATGCGCGAAGCCAGTTGTTCCTGCACACGCTGAATTTCTCCGACGCCAGGTAAAAATAACAGTAATGATCCGCTTTCCTGACGCAGCATTTCAGCGGTGGCTACCGCAACGGCATCGTCAAAACGCTGATGCGCGGGCAGCGGTAAATAACGGCGTTCAACCGGAAACGAGCGCCCTTCTGAGATGACGACAGGCGCTTCTGGCAGCATTTGCTGCAAGCGGTCGTTGTCCAGGGTAGCCGACATAATCAGCAGTTTAAGGTCATCACGCAGACCTTGTTGCACATCGAGTAACAGCGCCAACGCCAAATCCGCCTGCAAGCTGCGCTCATGAAATTCATCAAGGATCACCAGTCCAACACCGCTCAGTTCCGGGTCACGCTGGATCATGCGCGTCAGCACGCCTTCGGTAACCACTTCCAGGCGGGTATTCGGCCCGACGCAGTTTTGCGCACGCATCCGGTAGCCAACGGTATCGCCTGGCTTTTCGTTAAGCAGCTCCGCCAGCCGTTGCGCGACGTTACGCGCCGCCAGACGACGCGGCTCCAGCAGGATAATTTTCCCGTTAATGCCGGGATGCGCCAGCAGTTGCAGCGGCAGCCAGGTTGATTTCCCGGCCCCGGTCGGCGCACTTAATAATACCTGCGGCGCACAATCGAGAGCGGTAAGTAATTCAGGTAAGACGGCAGCAACGGGCAACGACGACACAAAACGCTCCAGAGGGTTAACATTCTTCGCGCCACATTGTAGCATCGCGGTAATTCATAACCGAGTGCCTCACATGTCTGAACCGCAACGTCTGTTCTTTGCTATCGACTTACCTGCAGAAATCCGCGAACAGATTATCTATTGGCGCGCCACACACTTCCCACCTGAGGCGGGACGTCCGGTCGCCGCCGATAATTTGCATCTGACTCTGGCATTTTTAGGCGAAGTGAGCGCCGAGAAAGAGAAGGCGCTTTCTCTTTTAGCCGGACGGATTCGTCAACCTGGTTTCACACTCACGCTTGATGACGCCGGACAATGGCTGCGTTCGCGTGTGGTGTGGTTAGGGATGCGTCAGCCGCCACGCGGCTTAATCCAGCTGGCGAATATGCTCCGTTCACAGGCTGCCCGCAGCGGTTGTTTTCAAAGCAATCGTCCGTTTCATCCACATATTACCTTATTGCGCGACGCCAGCGAGGCGGTGACAATCCCGCCGCCAGGTTTTAACTGGTCGTATGCGGTGACGGAGTTCACCCTTTACGCCTCCTCGTTTGCCCGTGGACGCACACGCTACACGCCGCTAAAACGCTGGGCGCTAACGCAATAACAAGGATTGTCGCAATGGAATTCTCTCCCCCTCTACAGCGCGCGACGCTAATTCAGCGTTACAAACGTTTTTTAGCCGATGTGATCACACCCGATGGTCGCGAATTAACGCTACACTGCCCGAATACGGGTGCAATGACCGGTTGTGCAACGCCTGGCGATACCGTCTGGTATTCGACTTCAGACAACACCAAACGGAAATACCCACACACCTGGGAATTAACTCAAAGCCAGAGCGGCGCATTTATTTGCGTCAACACGCTTTGGGCTAACAGGTTGACGAAAGAGGCTATCCTTAATGAATCAATTTCAGAACTGTCAGGCTATAGCTCGCTGAAAAGCGAAGTAAAATACGGCGCAGAACGCAGCCGTATTGACTTTATGTTGCAGGCGGATTCGCGTCCAGACTGCTATATTGAAGTGAAATCGGTTACGTTAGCGGAGAACGAACAGGGATATTTTCCCGATGCGGTCACTGAACGAGGTCAGAAACACCTTCGGGAGTTGATGAGCGTAGCGGCTGAAGGCCAGCGTGCGGTTATCTTTTTCGCCGTGCTGCATTCAGCCATTACACGGTTTTCACCCGCGCGCCACATCGATGAGAAATACGCGCAACTATTGTCAGAAGCTCAACAGAGGGGGGTAGAAATTCTGGCTTACAAAGCGGAAATTTCTGCTGAAGGCATGGCTCTTAAAAAATCACTGCCGGTTACATTGTAGTAAAGTAAGTAACTGGTTAATTTACATTCTGGTCGCGTGCGCAAATACGCTTTTCCTCACACAGTTGTCAAGTGTTACGTTTAGATAATTGCTATCCGGAAAAGCATCTGCTATTTATAGCGGCCTGATTTTCCCCCACATGGGGATCGATAGTGCGTGTTAAGGAGAAGCAACATGCAAGAAGGGCAAAACCGTAAAACATCGTCCCTGAGTATTCTCGCCATCGCTGGGGTGGAACCATATCAGGAGAAGCCGGGCGAAGAGTATATGAATGAAGCCCAGCTGGCGCACTTCCGTCGTATTCTGGAAGCATGGCGTAATCAACTCAGGGATGAAGTCGATCGCACCGTTACACATATGCAAGATGAAGCAGCCAACTTCCCGGACCCGGTAGACCGTGCAGCCCAGGAAGAAGAGTTCAGCCTCGAACTGCGTAACCGCGATCGCGAGCGTAAGCTGATCAAAAAGATCGAGAAGACGCTGAAAAAAGTGGAAGACGAAGATTTCGGCTACTGCGAATCCTGCGGTGTTGAAATTGGTATTCGCCGTCTGGAAGCGCGCCCGACAGCCGATCTGTGCATCGACTGCAAAACGCTGGCTGAAATTCGCGAAAAACAGATGGCTGGCTAATTACAGCCGTTCCATCACGTTTACCACAGGCGGGAAATGCTCCCGCCTTATTTTTTGTTCAAAGAGATGACAGACACACAGTATATTGGCCGCTTCGCCCCCTCTCCTTCCGGCGAGCTTCATCGCCGCGCTCGGCAGCTATTTGCAGGCTCGCGCCCGGCAAGGTCGCTGGCTGGTACGCATAGAAGATATCGACCCGCCTCGTGAAGTTCCCGGTGCCGCAGAAACTATCCTGCGCCAGCTGGAACATTACGGTCTGCACTGGGACGGCGATGTTCTCTGGCAATCGCAACGTCACCACGCCTATCGTGAAGCACTCGCCTGGTTACATGAACAAGGACTAAGTTATTACTGCACCTGTACGCGTGCGCGTATTCAAAGCATTGGCGGTATTTACGACGGTCATTGCCGGGTGTTGCATCATGGACCAGACAATGCCGCAGTGCGTATCCGCCAGCAGCATCCGGTCACGCAATTTACTGACCAGCTGCGCGGCATTATTCACGCCGACGAAAAACTGGCACGGGAAGATTTTATCATTCATCGCCGTGATGGGTTGTTCGCCTACAACCTGGCTGTTGTGGTTGATGATCATTTCCAGGGCGTTACAGAAATAGTGCGTGGGGCTGATCTGATTGAACCAACAGTAAGGCAAATCTCGCTGTACCAGCTTTTTGGCTGGAAAGTGCCAGATTACATTCATCTGCCGCTGGCGCTTAATCCACAAGGCGCTAAACTTTCCAAGCAGAATCATGCGCCTGCGTTGCCGAAAGGCGATCCACGCCCGGTACTAATCGCGGCACTTCAATTTCTGGGGCAGCAGGCAGAAGCACACTGGCAGGATTTCAGCGTCGAGCAAATCCTTCAGTCAGCCGTCAAAAACTGGCGGCTTACCGCCGTGCCCGAGTCGGCAATTGTAAATTCAACATTCTCAAATGCGTCATGCTGAGCTATGATTAGCCGCTATTTTTTTGTCCTGAATGATGTTTGACACTACCGAGGTGTACTATTTTTACCCGAGTCGCTAATTTTTGCCGCAAGGTGCTAAGCCGCGAGGAAAGCGAGGCTGAACAGGCAGTCGCCCGTCCACAGGTGACGGTGATCCCGCGTGAGCAGCATGCTATTTCCCGCAAAGATATCAGTGAAAATGCCCTGAAGGTAATGTACAGGCTCAACAAAGCGGGATACGAAGCCTGGCTGGTTGGCGGCGGCGTGCGCGACCTGTTACTTGGCAAAAAGCCGAAAGATTTTGACGTAACCACTAACGCCACGCCTGAGCAGGTGCGCAAACTGTTCCGTAACTGCCGCCTGGTGGGTCGCCGTTTCCGTCTGGCTCATGTGATGTTTGGCCCGGAGATTATCGAAGTTGCAACCTTCCGTGGACACCACGAAGGTAACGTCAGCGACCGCACGACCTCCCAACGCGGGCAAAACGGCATGTTGCTGCGCGACAACATTTTCGGCTCCATCGAAGAAGACGCCCAGCGCCGCGATTTCACTATCAACAGCCTCTATTACAGCGTAGCGGATTTTACCGTCCGTGATTACGTTGGCGGTATGAAGGATCTGAAGGACGGCGTTATCCGTCTGATTGGTAACCCGGAAACGCGCTACCGTGAAGATCCGGTACGTATGCTGCGCGCGGTACGTTTTGCCGCCAAATTGGGTATGCGCATCAGCCCGGAAACCGCAGAACCGATCCCTCGCCTCGCTACCCTGCTGAACGATATCCCACCGGCACGCCTGTTTGAAGAATCGCTTAAACTGCTACAAGCGGGCTACGGTTACGAAACCTATAAGCTGTTGTGTGAATATCATCTGTTCCAGCCGCTGTTCCCGACCATTACCCGCTACTTCACGGAAAATGGCGACAGCCCGATGGAGCGGATCATTGAACAGGTGCTGAAGAATACCGATACGCGTATCCATAACGATATGCGCGTGAACCCGGCGTTCTTGTTTGCCGCCATGTTCTGGTACCCACTGCTGGAGACGGCACAGAAGATCGCCCAGGAAA
>OGDF01003998.1_pt1 | contig 17298 bp, 16 predicted proteins | sample 1570141 | NCBI WGS metagenome assembly OGDF01 (sample SAMEA4370581, study PRJEB24528) | human gut metagenome | reverse complement strand
GAGCGGCCGGCGGCGTTAAGAGACAGGGTGTTCGGAAGATTATTCGACGTGGCGGAATATGCCAGGCTTGATGACGAAGAACGTAAAAATTATGTAGAAGCTATGAATACTGCACGAGACACTTACAATCAGATCGCCTATGCGCGTAAGGAAGGCATTGGAATCGGACGCGAGAAGAAAGCTTACGAGATTGCGCAAAGGATGATAGCGAAGGGGTTAGATGTGGACACCATTGCTGACTTGACCGGCCTGACCAAAGAGGAGGTAGCGAAGTTGGCTGAGCAGTAACCGATATCGTGAGTTGTCATCGAGATAATCTGTATCCGCGCCGACCAAACAATTAAAAAAGGCAACCGAAAAACTTCGATTGCCTTTTTTAATTTTCTGTGGAGAAATATTAGAATCTCTCCTCTGAAGAAACAGTCAGTTTCTTACGTCCGTGACGACGACGAGCTGCCAATACGCGGCGGCCGTTTGCTGTAGCCATGCGCTCGCGGAATCCGTGCTTGTTAATGCGCTTGCGTACAGAAGGTTGAAATGTTCTTTTCATTATCTTACTTTTTTATATTTTTCACGAATGTTTACAAAATTCACAAACAGGAATGCAAATTTAGTCTTTTTCGCCTTAAATGCAAAATTTTTCCAAAAATTCTTCTCGGTAATCCCAAAAATTAATTCTCTGAATCCTCACCCCAATATCTGAAACACCTCGAGAACACCGCATCCCGCTGCTCACGTGTACACTCCGATCCAGTGTCGATCAACTCTGCCAAAGACCTTCCATCCTCCGAATCCATATCCTGATCTCTCTCATCCCCGACCTGCATCCCGAAAACACGGGTACAATACTTCGCCGCCGTATGTATATCATGCGACGAAAAAATAATCGAAACATGCTTCCCAAGAGCGACCTCGCGCAGGGTGCAAAGCGCTGATTCTCTGCTGTCTACATCCAAAAACGCCGTAGGCTCATCCAATAAAATTACCTCAGCCTGCTGCAGAAGAGCCGTGGCGATCGCCGCCTTTTGGAACTCTCCGTCACTTAGACTACTGATATCGCGCGCGGCCAGATGGCCTATACCTAGAGTCTCCAGCGTCTCCAAAATCCGTGAACGAATCTTCGCAGGAAGACGCCCGAGCCAATCGCTTTCCCGATAACAACTCGTTGCTACAAAATCCGTTACGGAAAAACCCGGCACCTTCGGTATCCGCGCCGGCACTAAAATGACGCGCACCGGGCGCCCCCGCATCCCGATCTCCCCGCTGACCGCCGGAATGACCCCGGCCAATGTCCTCAGAAGCGTGCTCTTCCCGATACCGTTCGCCCCGCACAAGAGAATACACTCGCCGACCCCGATCCGGAAGCTCATTTTTTTGGTCAATGCTCTTCCGTCGTTGCCTATCACCAGGTTGTCTGCGCACAAAATTTTATTCTCATCCATAATCGCAAAAATACGAAAAAATCGCTATCTTTGAATTTTGCATTGATACGAAATGAAAGAAAAATTATACCTGATCGACGGACATGCATTGATATTTAAAATGTACTATGCCTTTCTGAGGCGTCCGATGATCAACTCGAAAGGAGCCGACATGTCTATCCTTTTCGGCTTCACTAAATACATTTTGGAATTGATAGTTAGAGAACATCCTGACTATCTTGCAGTTGCGTTCGATCCTCCCGGAGGAACATTTAGAAACGAAATGTTCCCCGAATACAAAGCCACCAGGGCAGAAACCCCGCAACTCGTCATCGACTCACTCGAACCGTTGCGCGAGCTCTGCGCTGCCATGAACATCGCTACCCTCATGGTACCCGGCTTCGAAGCAGACGACGTCATCGGCTCCATGGCCAAACGCGAAGCAAAGAAAGGCCTCGAAGTCTACATGGTGACCCCAGATAAAGACTACGGACAGCTTATCGACGAAAACATCTTCCAGGTAAAACCCGGAAAATCAGGCGGCGAAGACGAAATCCTCGACGCCAAGGCAGTTTGTGAAAAATACGGCATCAGCTCCCCGCTGCAAGTCATCGACATGCTCACCATCTGCGGCGACACCGCTGACAACGTGCCCGGAGTGAAAGGCGTAGGCGAAGTAGGCGCTGGAAAACTCATCTCCAAATACGGCTCAGTATCAGCTATATACGAGCATATCGACGAGTTGACACCACGTCAGCAGACCATGTTCAGGGAAGCGCAGCCGCACATCGCTCTGAGCCGGGAACTCGTGACTATAAAGACCGACATGGACCTCGCCGAGACGACCGAAGGCATGCGCGTGAACCTCGAATTCACCCCGCGCCTGGCCGACCTGTTCGCCGAATACGAGTTCAGCTCCCTGAAAAAATTCATCCCTGCCGGCCACACCCAGACGACCCTACCGCAGAACTCGCCGAAGGTTTCTGTCAATGAAATCCCGGCGGAGGAGTTCAAGCAGTCCGCTAAACAGAACTGCCGACTTTCCGTAACCGTAACTGCCGCAACATCAGGCATTTTTACGCCGGTAAGCAGAATTACGTTGGCGACATCTGACCCTAAGGAAGCGGAAGAACTGCAAGTGAAAGTGACATCTTCTACAGATATAAATACATTCTCCGACTTGCTTTCCGATCCGGAAATAGAAAAATTCGGCTACGACCTCAAACTCGCCGAAAACATCCTCCGTTACAACGGCATTGACCTGAACGGAAAACTTTCTGATGTCGGACTGATGCATTATCTGATAAACCCGGAAAAAAGTCACAAACTCGACGTGCTCGCGAAGACGTACTTGGGCATTGACCTGAACAGCGAAGAACCGGCGGAAGAAGCGGAGCCTTTGTCGTTGTTCGATGCGCCGGCAGAGGTGGCGGATGCGTCAGAATCGGAGGCGACGGCGGCAGCTCTTCTGGTCGGTCTGAAAGTGCGCGCAGATATGGAAACGCATTCGTTGACAAGACTTTACGACGAGATGGAAGAACCGTTGATGCGAGTGCTCGGGAAGATGGAACGCGTCGGAGTGAAGGTGGATTTGGCGCAGTTGGCGGAATTTGCGGAGGCGCTCAGGACCGAGATGAATGAACGTGAGGCGCGGATTCGGGAGATGGCTGAGGAACCGGAACTGAACATTTCGTCACCGAAACAGGTCGGCGATCTGCTCTTCGGAAAACTGCAGCTGGACCCGAAAGCGAAAAAGACCGCGCGGGGAAGCTATCCTACTGATGAAGCGACACTTACGGCGTTGGCCGACAAATCGCCTATCATCGGGGAAATCCTGGAATTCAGGGCAGTGAAAAAACTGCTGTCGACATATATCGAACCGTTCCCGACATACGTCTCACCTAAGACCGGACGCATACATACTACGTTCAATCAGGCACTTACGGCGACAGGACGATTGAGCTCATCGAATCCGAACCTGCAGAATATCCCGATCCGCACAGAACGTGGAAAAGAAATCAGGAAGGCGTTCGTGGCAGGGGAGGCTGGCGGATACATCGTGTCGGCGGATTATTCACAGATCGAACTGCGTATCATGGCGCATCTGAGCCAGGACAGTCATCTTATAAGTGCGTTCCGCAACGGGGTGGATGTGCATGCTGCCACGGCTGAAAAGATTTTCGGAGTGCCGCATGAAGATGTTACGCCGGAACAGAGGCGCGTCGCCAAGACCGCAAACTTCGGTATAATGTATGGAATCTCGTCTTTCGGTCTGGCTCAGCGACTTGGCGTATCCAGGTCTGAAGCCAAGAAGATTATCGACGATTACTTCGCGGCATTCCCGGCTGTCCGCTCCTATATCGACGACACCATAGCGGCCGCGCGCGAGAACGGGTACGTGGAAACACTGTTCGGAAGACGCAGGTACCTGCCCGATATAAACTCCAAAAATGCCACCGTCCGAGGACTCGCTGAGAGGAATGCTGTCAATGCCCCTATCCAGGGAACGTCGGCGGATATCATCAAGCTGGCTATGATAGGTGTGGACAAGAAAATGACTGAGGAGGGACTGAAAAGCAGGATGGTGCTGCAGATTCATGACGAACTTCTCTTCGATACAGTGCCCGGAGAAACAGAAAAACTGATGTCCATCGTCAAGGAACAGATGGAACATGTAACAGAATTGACAGTTCCTTTAACGGTAGAATGTAATTATGGCAAAAACTGGCTCGAAGCTCACTGATTTGGATGATAACGGACTGGTACAGTCGGCTTTAGATGGTAATGAGGCGGCTTTTTTCGCCCTGTATGCACGTTACCATAAGGCTGTCAGCGCCCATATCTCCAAATATGTGAAAGAAAAGGAAGAGGTGGAGGATATATGCATGGAAAGTTTCGAAAAGGCTTTCGGGAAATTGGAAACCTTCAAGCCGGATGGCAAATTTTCCACATGGCTGTTCACAATAGCCCGAAACACAGCTTTCGACCATAAAAATAAAGGTAAGTTGATGGGTAAAAAGGTGGAACAGACACCGATCGACGTCACTGGAGATGACGCCATCAACGTGCCGGCTGACCAGCTCAGTCCGGAGGACGACATCATTTCCATACAGGATCACGAAAACTTCCTGAGCTGCATCGACAATCTGCCGGAACATTATATGGTGATAGCGAAAATGTGCTTCGTGGACAACCTCGGTTATAAGGAAATCGCCGAAAAAGCGGATATCCCTGTAAACACGGTTAAGACCCGTATCAGCAGGGCTAAAGCGTTGATTATCCAGAAGATGCAAGATATGGAGGAGGAATTATGAACTACGGGGAATTTATAAATGAACTGAATGTCCTGTTTCCGGAAACTACGCCCGAGATGGCGGAAAAGTTCCGTGCGATGGAAGGACTTTATAACGACTGGAATGCGAAGATCAATGTCATTTCGCGTAAGGATATAGGCAGTTTGTACGTGCGCCATGTGCTTCATTCATTGGCGATTGCGGGTTATCTGAAGGAGGTCCGTCCGGAGGTTTTCGAGGAGTGGACCCGCGGGACCGGTATCTCTGTCCTCGACCTGGGGACCGGCGGCGGCTTTCCGGGAATCCCGCTGGCTGTGATGTTCCCGAAAGTCCGGTTCGTCCTCTGTGATTCCGTCGGGAAAAAGACCATCGTCGCCAAAGGCGTCTCCGAGGCTTTGGGTCTTGTCAATGTCGAAGTGGTGAATGCCCGTGCGGAGTCTCTTCCGGAGACTTTTAACTATGTGGTTTCCAGGGCAGTGACGGCATTGGACAACTTCTATCCGTGGGTACGGGGAAAGTACACCGGAAACATTTTCTATCTGAAAGGCGGTGACTTTTCCGAGGAACTCTGCCACATGATGCGTATGGCAGGACTCCGCCCGGGTTCCGTCAGGACATGGAAAATCCAGGATTGGGTGAACGACCCTATCTTCGAAGACAAATACGTGATCGATATTCCATAACATGGGCTCTTTGGCAGGACTTGGCCTCTTGGGCCTTTTTATAGGAACATTTTTGGCTGCGACGATTCTGCCGTTCAGCTCCGATGCCTTGTATATAGCTGTGCTCGCGGCTACCCATGATGCCGCCGGGTGCCTGATAGTCGGCACTTTAGGTAATTGGCTCGGCAGCGTAGTCACCTACTGGATGGGCTGGATAGCCAGATGGGACTGGCTCGAAAAGTGGTTCAAGGTAAGGCGCGAAACCCTTCAGAAGCAGAAAGCGAAAATCGACAGATATGGAGTTTGGCTGGCTTTGATTTGCTGGGTACCATTTGTCGGAGACGTAATCGCCATAGCATTAGGCTTTTACCGCACGCCACCGGTCCGCACTATGCTGCTTCTTCTGGTCGGAAAGTTCCTCCGTTTCTGGGGCTGGAACCTTCTTATGGGTTTTGTCGCCTGAGTATCAGGAAGATAATAGGTATTCCTATCAATGCTATTGTACTTCCGACAGGCAGCGGCGTCTCCCAGACACGTGAAAGAATATCCCCGCCGAGGCAGATGACGGCTCCCATGATGCAACTAAGAGGGATAACATGTTTCATAACAGCCTGACCACTAAATGCTTTGGCGATATGTGGAGATACGATGCCCACGAATCCGATGGGGCCGCAATAAGCTGTAACCACACCGGTCATCAGACTGCACCCCAGCATTGACAAAACCCTGATTTTCCGGACGTTGGCACCGGCGCTTGCCGCGTAGTCGTCGCCGAACAGGAGCAGACTGAGGCCTTTGCTCAGGGACAGCGAAATCAGGAATCCGGCGATCAGCGCGACTGCCATTATCTGGAGTTCGGTCCATCCGCTGCTGCCGAAACTGCCGGCCGACCAGTTCCAGAACATCTTGAGTCTCATTTCGTTGGCCTGATATTCTATTACAGAAGTGAGAGCGCTCATGATATAACCGAGCATGACTCCGGTGATAAGAAGCGCGGATGCCCTACGTGTGCGGAGCGATATCCATAAGATAATCAACGACATACAGAATGCGCCTGCCGCTGCTGAGATGCTCAGTGCGATGCCTGTCCCGGCTGTGCAGAGTGTCGCGATGGCCACGCCCGTGCCGGCTCCGGCGCTGATTCCGAGAATGTGCGGGTCGGCGAGAGGGTTCCTGAATACCGCCTGCATGACCGATCCCGACATGGCGAGTCCGATGCCCGCGAGGATTGCCGTCAGGAGTCTCGGGAGTCGCAAACTGTTGACTATAGCCGCGATACGACTGTCGGCGGTTCCTGTCAATGCCTGAAAAATCTCGCTCGAAGAGAGTTTGACCGCACCGACGTGCAAGTCCAGAAGGGCCAGCACCAAAAGGGCCAGCACGCTAATGATATAGGTCAATGCCAATCTTTCTTTTTTGCTCATTTTCGGTTCTCTGTCAGGGTGAATCGGCATGATTCGTACTCCAAATATAGGTAAATTTTTGTCGTGTTACTAAATTTATTAAATTTGTAAGTTCATCGGCAAGTCACTAACTTGCGGCAACATAGAAAAAAAATAAAGAAAAACATATTATGAAAAATTTCGTAGAGGAACTTAAATGGAGGGGCATGATTCAGGACATCATGCCAGGCACAGAGGAGAAACTGATGGAAGGCCCTACAGCTGCCTACGTCGGTATAGACCCTACTGCTGATTCCCTTCATATCGGTCACATGGTAAGTATCATGATCCTCAAGCATTTCCAGGAGTGTGGACATAAGCCTATCGCTCTTGTCGGAGGTGCTACGGGTATGATTGGTGACCCGTCCGGAAAATCTCAGGAGAGAAACCTTCTGGATGAAGAGACATTGAACCATAACATCGCGTGCATAAAGAATCAGTTGTCCAAATTCTTGGATTTCGAGTCTGACGCGCCTAACAAGGCTGAGTTGGTGAACAACTATGACTGGATGAAGGATTACGGTTTCTTGAATTTCATCCGTGATATCGGTAAACATATCACTGTTAACTATATGATGGCCAAGGATTCTGTGAAGATGAGACTTTCCAACGAATCCAGAGAAGGAATGTCTTTCACGGAGTTCAGCTACCAGCTTCTCCAGGGATACGATTTCCTGTGGCTCTATGAGAACAAGAACTGCCGTCTGGAAATGGGCGGAAGTGACCAGTGGGGCAATATTACGACCGGTACTGAGCTGATTCGCAGAATGTTAGGCAAAACTGACGCTTATGCATTGACCTGCCCTCTCATCAGAAAGGCCGACGGCAAGAAATTCGGCAAGACCGAGAAAGGTAACATCTGGCTCGACCCTGAGAGAACTTCTCCTTACGAGTTCTACCAGTTCTGGCTGAACGTGTCCGACGAGGATGCCGAGAGATACATAAAGATTTTCACATTGCTCGACAGGGAAACTATCGAGGCTGCGATAGCTGAGCATCGTCAGGACCCTGGTCATAGAAAGCTCCAGAAGCTTCTTGCCAAGGAAGTTACGACTATGGTGCATGGCGCTGCAGAGTATGAGAATGCACTCGCCGCTTCCAAGATGTTGTTCGGAAATTCTACTTCTGAGGAACTCAGGAAACTGGATGAGAGGACTTTCCTCGCTGTGTTCTCAGGTGTGCCTACTTTCGATATCAAGAAGGAAGATTTGCCTTCCAATATCATCGAGCTTCTCGCAGTGAAGACTCAGGTGTTCCCGTCCAAGGGCGAGTGCCGCAAGATGATTCAGGGCGGCGGTGTCAGCATAAACAAGGATAAGGTCGGTGATATCGAGTATTCCGTAAGCGAGAATGATATCGTGGACGGCAAGTATATCCTTGTCCAGAAAGGAAAGAAGAACTACTTTATAATCAACGTATTGTAATATGGAAAACGGAGCATCTACCAGGCAACTCAAGGTCGCCAAGGAATTGCAGAAGGATCTCGCGGAGATTATCCGCAGCAAGGGCATGGCCGCATTTGGAGGTGCTATGGTTTCAGTTACTGAAGTCAGGATCAGCCCGGACCTTTCTGTAGCGAAGGTCTATGTGAGCGTATTCCCGTCCAACAAGGCGGAGGCTGTCATGCAGATGATCAACGAGAATTCACGTGCGCTTCGCGGTGAGCTCGGACGTCATGTGGCCAAGCAGCTGAGAATCGTTCCTGAACTTGTATTCTTCTTGGATTCGACACTTGATTATGTCGAGCATATCGATGAACTGCTGAAGAAATGAATCTTCCGCTGAGGTTTGCAGTCCGTTACCTGTTCGCGAAGAAGTCACATAATGTGATAAACATCATCTCCGCGACGAGTGCTGTCGGCATGGCTGTCGGCACGGCTGCCCTCATCATAATAATGTCGGTTTACAACGGCTTCGACGGGCTTGTCCGTGACTCCCTCGGGAACGTGGAGCCTGATTTGCTCGTGACTCCGGCAGAAGGAAAAGTCTTCGTCCCCGATTCGTCCGCTTTCGACTGGGCGTATCGGCAGGACGAAGTTTTTAATATGTGCAATGTCCTGGAGGAGAACGTGTTCGTGAATTATGACGGACGCAGCGGTATCGTGAAAGCGAAGGGAGTGGACAGGGTTTATGAGGAGGAATCGCCTCTGAAAGACCATCTCCGTGACGGCAAATTCACCCTGCACAAAGGGGATGTTCCGCTCGCTGTAGTCGGCGCCAAACTCGCGTACACGATGAACATCAGCCCGCGGTTCGTCGCTCCGATCGAGATTTATTTCCCCGCCCGCGACCGCCGGATCTCGCTGTCGAATCCCGCCTCGTCCCTCGAAATGGTAAAAGTCTTCCCTTCGGGAGTGTTTTCTGTCAATGCTGAGGTGGATGGGAGTCTGATGATTGTTCCGATCGAGACAATGCGTGAACTTCTGGATTATAACGAAGAGGTTTCCGCTGTGGAGATTCGGATATCTCCGCAGGCCGGGACAGCAGGTCTGTCCAAAATAAAACGCGGTCTTGCCGAACGTCTAGGTCCTGGCTTCAGGGTGCGTGACAGGTTCGAACAGAACACTGCCTTGTATAAGATGATGAGTTATGAGAAGGTTGCCATTTTCCTGATTCTGGTGTTTGTGATTTTTATCATAGCGTTCAGTATCTTCGGAAGTCTTTCCATGCTTATTATCGAAAAACAAGGTGATATACAGACACTTAGAAGTATGGGTGCCACGTCACGTCTGATTAATCGGATTTTTATAATCGAGGGATGGCTGATATCTGTACTTGGTCTTGTCGCCGGACTCGTCATCGGAATCGGATTCGTGTTGCTGCAGAACCATTTCGGATTCATAAAGATGCCTGGTGGCTTCATGGCGACGGCATACCCTGTAATTTTGCATTGGCCCGACATATTACTCGCGTCAGCGGCGGTATTGGCGGTGGGGTTCATCATGGCTTTCGTCCCGGTGAAGACGGGCATTCGAAGGTTGTCCTAATTTTGCGTATTTCATACGGATTTTGTAAATTTGCAGATTGTTCGGGACCTTGTGTGTCCTTGTTGGTTAGTAGAGAATTACATTATATAAAATAAATAGACATTATGAGAAAAAACATTGTTGCCGGTAACTGGAAAATGAACACCACTGTTGCTGAAGGCGTAGAGCTCGCAAAAGCTGTTGTAGAGAAGTCAGCTCAGGTTCCTGAGGGAGTCGGTCTTATTATCGCTACTCCATTTACTCATCTCGTACCAGTTTCTGAAGTTGTCAAGGGTACAAGAGTAGAACTTTCTGCTGAGAACTGCGCTGATAAAGAGAAGGGTGCATATACAGGAGAAGTTTCAGCTGCCATGATCGCTTCTGCCGGCTGCGAGTACACAATTCTCGGTCATTCAGAGAGAAGACAGTATTATGGTGAGACAGATTCTATCCTTGTAGACAAGGTTAATCTTGCTCTCGCAAATGGTCTTGGAGTTATCTTCTGCGTAGGTGAGAACTTGGAGCAGAGAGAGGCTGGAAAGCATTTCGAGGTCGTTACAGATCAGATTAAGAACGTACTCTTCGGACTCAGCGCTGAGCAGATGTCTAAGATTATCGTTGCTTACGAGCCGGTTTGGGCTATCGGAACAGGCAAGACTGCTACCGCAGAGCAGGCTCAGGAAATCCACGCCTGCATCCGTAAGGTGCTCGCTGACAAGTTCGGTGCGCAGGTTGCTGATGACACTACCATCCTTTATGGTGGAAGCTGCAAGCCTTCAAATGCTAAAGAGCTTTTCGCTTGCCCTGATATCGACGGTGGTCTTATCGGTGGTGCAGCGCTTAAGGCTGATGACTTCATCCAGATCGCTATGTCGTTCTAATTATCCATCTGCCTGAGGGCCAGATAGATAATGAACTCAAGTTTCGCAAGTTGTCAAACTTGCTGAACACAAGCGCTTTTTTGAGGGTTATCACTCGTTCGAAGGCTGTAAGCCCAACGCACTTTTTATGTGTACGTTACCCTCACCCTAAATCCCTCCCCTCGGGGAAGGGACTTACTTTCGCCCTCTCGGGCTCTAAAAGCGGTGTTTCGCCCTTGCGAAACTTAAGTAATAAACTATTTTAACGGGGAAACGAACTATATTTTTTAAGTGTCGCTGTCCCCGTTTTTGCGTTTTTTTAGGATAAAAACCATTTAACGATGATAAAAAAATTAATAATCGGAGGCGTTTGCCTTGCTGCCGTAGCTTCTTGCGGCAACCGTGCGGAGAAATCTCCACTTCAGGAAAAGGTGGATTCTTACGCGGTGTTCCAGATCGGCTCTCCATACATGGAGGGTATTTCTGACAATGGTAAAGAAGTTCTGAATCTTTTCAGAAAGGCTGCCGATGAGGTGGACAACATTTTCTGGAAACAGACTTTCGGTGACAAGAATGCCATTATGGCTCTTCCTGATGGCCCTGCCAAAGACTTGGCTATCATTAACTACGGACCTTGGGACCGTATGGATGACAATCAGCCGTTCATCGACGGCTATGGAGCAAAACCTGCCGGAGCATGTTTCTATCCTGCTGACATGACTAAGGAGGAGTTCGATGCTCTCGAAGATCCTGCCAAGATGAGTCCGTATACTCTCATCAAGAGGGGAGAGGACGGCAAACTGAAGGTAGTATGGTATCACGATGAATATAAGGAAAGTGTAGATAAGATCGCCGGATATCTCGAGGCTGCGGCTACTATGACCATTAAAGAGAGTGTAAGAAATTACCTCCTCAAGAGAGCTGAAGCTTTGCGTACTGATTCTTACAAGGAGTCTGATTATGCATGGATGGATATGAAAGACAGCAAGATGGATCTTGTGATCGGACCTATAGAGAATTATGAGGATGGTATAAATGGCCTCAAGACTTCTTACGAGTGTTTCATTTTGTTGAAGGACCTCAAGAAGACTGACGAGCTTACCAAGTATATCGCTATGCTTCCTGAGCTTCAGAAGACTCTTCCTTGCCCAGAGGAGTATAAGACTTTTGTGCCTGGTACTGAGTCAGATATGTTCGTTTATGACGCTATTTACTATGCAGGTGACGCCAATGCCGGCGGTAAGACTATCGCCATCAACCTTCCTAACGATCACGAGGTCCAGGCTGAAAAGGGTACAAGACGTCTTCAGCTCCGCAATGTTATCAAGGCCAAGTTCGACAAGATCGTTTATCCTATCGGAAAGATTCTTTTCGAGCCTGAGCAGCAGAGATATCTCAGCGCTGATGCGTTCTTCTGGAATGTTACTTTCCATGAGGTGGCTCACGGTCTCGGTGTCAAAGAGACTGTAAACGGACTCGGTTCTGTCAGCTCTGCTCTCGGTAATCAGTATGCTACCTGGGAAGAGGCCAAGGCTGATATTCTCGGTCTCTACATGGTATGCAATCTTATCGACAAAGGCGAGATTCCTCTCATTTCCAAGGAGGCTGCCATCACTACTTATATCGCAAGTCTCGTCCGCTCAGTGCGTTTCGGCGCTGCTGACGCTCACGGCCGTGCTAACATGATGTGCTATAACTTCTTGAAGAACAATGGCGCTTTCGAGCGTAACAAGGATGGTCTCTACCATGTGAATTATGATAAAGTGGCTGGTGTCGTAGCTGACTGGGCTAATCTTATCCTTACCACTCAGGCTACCGGTAACTACATGTTCGCTAAAGAATATGAAACCAATCACGCTGTAGTTCCTGAGGCGCTTTCTGCTGATATTGCAAATGTCAATCGTGGCGGAGTGCCTGTGGATATAAGGTTCGAGTTTGTTTGGTAACTTTGTGCGTCTTTTCTGTCTATATTTCTTTTCTTATCAGTCGTGTACGCCCGGTACACTCCTTCTTCGAAAAGGAATCTAGCCTCGAAAATAATTTATAACAAACCTCCGAGACCGGTAAATGGTCTCGGAGGTTTGTCGTTGTTATGGCTTTATGATGATTTCTTTGATGATGTAGTCGGTCGAGCCGTCGGCGCCTGTGATCTTCGCTGTCAATGTGCATGTGCGGTTCGGGTAGTAGTAGCCGTCGGCGGATGGAACTATACTTCGGCCGTCCATGAACCAGCTGACACTCTGGAAGTTATTCATATTGAATACTATGAGCGGCATCTCCGCGTTTTCTTTGAATGTCCCGTTTGTTTTTCGGGAATCATCATTAAAATAGATGAACGGATAACCTTCTTCGTAAAGTCGCTTGGTGGTGAAACTTACTTCTGTTTCTTTTCCAGTAGCGTCCGATTCTCCAGTATAGAAAATCCTCATGTTGTAGGAGTATGACGCTTTCAGCCCTTCCAGACGTAACGCGTACTTCCCGGGAGAATATGCATTGACCATAAGATTCTTAATTTCAGGGCCTTTGGTGGTGAATTTAACTCTGGCGAGACCGGCCTCCTGTATGTCGCTCTCCCACTGGATGATGGCGGTATTCTGGAAGACGTCTTTTCTGGTGATGGTGGCTTTCGGGATGGCGATTCCGCCTGTGGGTTTTACTGTAAACTCCACATTGTCACCTGCTTGCATTATATCCACGATGGCCAGGCGAGAACCTGTTCCATCCCAGGATTTAAATGCCGGAATGGTCTTCGGGGTGAAACTGTTCTGTGTTCTGTATGGCCAGAATATTTCGTTCGTTTCGCTGGCGGACTGGTTTGCAGTTATGAGCTTCGCGCATTCATGGGACGGGTTGCTGTTCACTTCGTTGCATTTCCATCGTTCTTCAGCTGTCAGCTCCTTTTCGTGCTTGCTGGAGAATCCGGCTTTCGATGAAGATTTGTCGATGTGATATATGGCCAGACCATGTCCTTCGATATAGCGGTCCCAGCCAGTGTTTGCACGGCATTCGATGAGATAGTATTCTCCTTCATTTTCAGTATGATACGTAAGATATCTGCCTGATTTGCTGATAGGCTCCAGGGTGTATTTTCCTGGTTTCAGTTCTTCCGGTTTGCCGATGCCGAGCATGTCTCTGTCGATGGCGTTGTAACCTGCAGGAGTGCGACCTTCGTTGTTCAGGTGGCCGTTGTCCATTAGTGATGTGGTTTTCCACAGTCCTGAGGATAAACCTTCGCTGGCGCTCGCGTCAGTGTCGTACATGTCTTTCAATCCGAGGGTGTGGCTGTATTCATGACAGAATACACCGATTGTTGCGGAACTGAGGATCCCGTTCTTGCGTTTTCTGAGTTCTGACGTAATGGCGTAGCTGTCTATTGTTTTGCCGTCTAACTGGAATTGTTTGTTGAAGTCGGAAAGTTTTCCGGCGTGTGACCAGATGCAGTCTTCTTCACCACCGTCAGATTCATCTTCCCCTGCCACGATTACGAAGACGTTGTCCACGAGGCCGTCGCCGTCACCATCGAATTGTGAAAAATCGACTCCCTTTTCGTGAGCGATCTGGCATGCTTCTTCGGCTGCGAGGTATTCGAAACGGTCTTTTCCGTTGAGGTTCTTTCCGTAGTAAGCTCTTTTGCGACTGAGAGTTACGGGATCTGCGAGATGGAAGTGGAATTCATATTCTCCGAGGAATTGGTCGTCGAAATATTTCTGGATTCCGTTTTCTCCATTAAGAAGTTTCTCGAGCCACTCTTTCTTCGATTTTAGCGGAACGTCTTGAAACTCTGCCGGGATTATCAGGCAGTGTTTTACTGTGGTCTGCTTTCCGTCCGGAGGTGTCGCTCCGTCGTTTTTGTCGGAGTCTTTACGGTCTCCGGTTTCATCGTTTGAGTTGCTGAGACTTGCGGCATTTAGGTTATTTTCTGATTCGTAATTGCCCGTTTGATGGCTGGAGCTATAATCTTGAGGATATATAGCCTTTACTGTGAGTCCTATTTCTTTCTTGGCATTCCAGAGCCAGATGATTCCGGAAGCGTCTGTTTTAACTACCTCGAATGTCAGATTCTTGAAATTCGGCTTGCCGTTTATGACATATTTCAGGGTGCATTTTATTTTCTCTCCCTCACGTTCAGGCATGGAAGAACATGTCAGGATGTAATACTCCGACATGGTGTCGTTATGTATACGGAACTGTCGTCTATCTGCATTGAACCCTATCTGGAATGTCTCAGGGATGTATTTTATCTTGGTGGAGCCTTGAATGACCAGTGCTATGTCATCATTTCCGATGAACTCGGGAGAAGGGGAGTGCTCTTTCTCGCACCCCGACAATAAGGCAGCGGTCAGCGCTGTCAATATACATAGTGGTCTTCGTTTCATCTGTTCCGGCTGCGTTTTGTTTCCGCAGAAGAACAAATGTAGTGTTTTTGTATATAAATGTCAAGAGACCGGAAGCATCTATGACGCTTACCGGTCTCTTAATGTGTACTAAAACCTAAACCTATATTATAGATGCAGATTTATGTACAAACGTTGCATGTTATTTGCCAGCTTCTACAGAAAGTTTTCTGAATTCTTTAAAATCTTTCATAAGAGCGAGAGCAGCCTTACGTGCGCGGGCACCTGCAGCCTTATTTCCTTTTTCAGCCTGAGCCTCTGCATTTACTGCAAAATCCTCATACTCGGCTTTGATTTTTTCGATGAGTTCTTTCATGATTTCCAGAATTTATTAAGTTAAACAATGATTTTTTCGTTTTACAAAGCGCAATTTAGATATTTATACCAAAAAATGCAAGAGTAAAAATGAAAAAATGTTAACGCTCAACCTATTAGAACTATTTTTTAACAGTATTGAATATATTCATGGCTCGGTCTGGCCCGATTGTAACGAAATCTTTAATTCCGCTGATTACACTCTTGCAGATTTCAGGCATGGCGGCTTTCTCCTCATCGGTCATGCTGCCTATGACGAAATTTACCTGCCCGCCTTTCTGGAAATTGTTTCCTATGCCGATTCTGATTCTCGGATAGTCCTGTGTTCCGAGGAGTTCCTGAATATTCTTAAGGCCGTTGTGTCCTCCGTCGCTGCCTTTCTTTCTCATTCTGAGAGTGCCGAAAGGAAGGTTCAGGTCATCGCAGATCACCAGGATATTCTCCACGGGGATGTTCAGTTTGTTCATCCAGTAGCGTACAGCGTTGCCACTGAGGTTCATATAAGTGGAAGGCTTGAGCAGTGTAAGCTTTCTTCCCTTGAATGAAATCTCTGCGACGTCTCCATATCTTTGTGTCTGGAATGTGACCCCGGCGTCGTCGGCCCATGCATCCAGTGTCATGAAGCCTACGTTATGTCTGGTGTCAGCGTATTCGGCGCCGATGTTGCCGAGCCCGGCTATAAGATAGTTCATATCGATCTTTCAAAAAACGAGACGGATTGGAATTTGGACTCCACTCCGTCTCGAAAACACTATTAAAATTTGTGAGTTATGCTTCTGCTGGTGCCTCAGCTGCAGGTGCTTCAGCTGCTGGAGCCTCCTCGTGATGTACACCTTCCTCCATAGCCTTGTCAAGTGCCTCTTCATAAGCGATATGAGCAGCAATCTGACGTGAAGATTTAACGGTGCAGATGATGGTTCCCTTAGGAGAGATAACGTTGATGTTCTCATACTTGAGGTCACCTGCCACGATTCTCTTACCGATCTGGAGTCTGTCTATGTTAACTACGAGCTCATCTGGAAGATCTTTCATGAGAGCGCTTACTTTCAAAGAGCGTACGAGCTTGTAGAACTTACCGCCGGCACGTACACCGACTGCATGTCCTGTGATAGTTACAGGAACGCTGATAGCGATAGGCTTGTCTTCAGTAACAGCGAGGAAATCTGCGTGGAGACAGTTTTCCTTTACCGGGTGGAACTGAAGCTCGTGAACTACAGCGAAATATTTCTTGCCGTTGCTGAGGTTGAGGTCAATGATGAAAGATGCAGGAGTGTCAGTAATTCCCTTGAGATCTTTCTCTGTGATAGTGAAAAGTACGTTCTCTACACCAGCACCATAAAGGTTACATGGGATGAGACCCTGCTTGCGGAACTCTTTGATAACCGCTTTGTTGCCGACCTCGCGAATCTGGCCGTTCAATTCGAAATGTTTCATTTCTTGTTTTGTTTTTAAAATGTGTTACTCAGTCTGGCCCAGAGAATCCGTCATGTGGTTTCCCGTCAGACCCCATTGCACCAAAAGCTTTCGCTTTTTTACGGGCGTTTCTTTCAAATGCCCAAAATGCGCCGCAAAGATAGTAATTTTTTCTGGGAATAGAAATATTGTTGAGGAAATTTAGTGAGTTCAACACCGCACATTTCCATATGCCTGATATTCTTGCGCTTCTGAAGCCTCAACTCCGAGCCCGGAGCTGAGACGACGACAGATGAGTCCGGCAAGGCATATAGACAAATTCTCTCTCCGTCATGTCCAGAAATTCTTTCGATTTCGGTGTGTCATGCAGAAGTTCGTTCTTCCAGGGTGGAAACCAGCCTGAAGAACGGTTGTAAGATTTATCGTGCAATCCACTTCTCGACGGTGCGGGTCTGCGAGGAAATGTTCACGCCGACCTTGACGAGGTTCTTGCCTTCCTCGAATTTGTAAGGAAGCATGTAGCCTTTGTCGT
>OGDF01003991.1_pt1 | contig 17311 bp, 17 predicted proteins | sample 1570141 | NCBI WGS metagenome assembly OGDF01 (sample SAMEA4370581, study PRJEB24528) | human gut metagenome | reverse complement strand
TTGAGACGCCGGCCGAGATTCGCGCGTTTCGCGCCTGGGGTGCCGACACGGTTGCCATGAGCGTGTGCGAGGAGGCCATCGCAGCTCGCCATGTGGGCATGCGCGTGCTCGGCATCTCGCTCGTGTCGAACATGGCGTGCGGGGTCGAGGGCGCTTCCCCGAGCGATGTGGAGGTGTTCGAGGTCGCCAAAGAAGCAGAGCCGAAGTTCTGCCGGCTTATCGAGGGCATCGTCGAGGAGGCGGTGCTTTAAGGCGCGTTCCGATATGCGTTCCCAATCGAGATAACCAGGCGGCGGCGTGAAGAGAATCGCGTCGCCGTTTTCATTTGGGAGTATGATTGACCGCGTCAATTGCGAGGGAAGGCGTGTGCTGGTGAAAGAGGAAGCGAAGCGAAGGATCAAGCTGGGATGTGCTGCGGCGGGTGCGCTTGTGGCGGCGCTCCTTATCGCGACCTGCCCGATTCCGGGACTGTCCTATCAGGCAACGGCGGTGCTCGGTATCCTCATCATGGCTATCGTGTGGTGGATTACCGGCGTTCTGCCCGAGTTTGTTACCGCGGTGGTGATGGCGGTGCTCTTCGTTGTGGTCGCCGGTATCTCCGTTGGCGCGACGTTCTCGACGTTCGCGTCGTCTACCTGGTGGCTTTTGCTCTCGGCCTTCACGCTGGGAGTCGGCATGAAGACGAGCGGTCTTATGAGGCGCATCGCGCTGGCGATTGTGCGCAAGTTCCCGCGTACGTTCCGATGCCAAGTCATCGCCCAACTTGTCACGGGCACGGTTCTCGGCCCCTTGATCCCAAGCCTTGCCGTCAAAGGTGCCATGCTCGCCCCGTTTGCCATGAGCATCGGGGACGAGCTGGGATATGAGCGTCAGGGGAAGCGTGCAACTGGGCTGTTTACGGCGATGCTCGTGGGCATCCGCACGGTTGCTCCGACGATTGTTTCCGCCTCCGTTACCGGTTATGCGCTCATGGCGACGCTGCCTGCCGATGTGCAGGAGCAGTTCAACATGGCGTCGTGGTTTGTGGCGGCGCTGCCGTGGCTGGTGGTTGTGCTTGCGTTGAACTACTTCTTGATTATGGGGATGTACGGGCGAGGGGAGAAGGCTGGTTCTTCTTCTGAGACCGTCGGCGCACCCGGCAACGCCCAGTCGCTCAAACAGTCCTCGCTGCGCTGCGGAACTCGCTTTGTGGGCGCCGCCGAATGCGCCGACTCCAAGCAGGATGAAGCTGAGAGCTCTGTTGCCGAGCCCTCGCGCGGAGGGACGGACTTGAACGACAACCAGTCGATTCCCGATGGCCTGGGGCCGCTTTCGGTGGTGGAGAAGCGCATGCTCGCCATCATCTTGATGACGGTCGTACTGTGGGCGACCGAGCCGTTCCACCACATCTCCGCCATGGCAGTCGGCCTTGCGGCGCTCGTCGCCATGTTCGTGCTGAAGGTAATCGACGTCCCTGCGTTCAAGTCGGGTGTGAACTGGACATCGCTTCTCTTCATCGGCATCGCGCTCGGGTTGGGATCGGTGTTCGCCGAGGCGGGACTCAACGATTGGGTCATGCAGACATGCGGCCCTGCTTTCCAGGCGCTTGCGGGCAATCCGTACCTTCTCGTGCTCGGAATCGGCGTGATCACGGTGGTGCTTCGGTTCCTCATCGTTTCCGAGGTAGCGTACCTCAATCTGCTCATGGCGTTCCTCGTGCCGATGGCGGCGAGCGTGGGCGTGAACCCGTGGGTGCTCGGTTTTTCGGCATATGCGCTCGTCATCGCTTGGTTCGCGAAATATCAAAGCCCGATTTACCTCGCTGCGTTCTACGCGGTCGATGGTAAGATGGCGAAGCATTCCGAACTTGCCAAGTACTGCGGTGTCTATCTCGCGACCTGTCTTGCGGGGCTTGTGGTCTGCGTGCCGTATTGGCAGTGGATGGGCTTGCTGTAGCGGCTTGCCGTGATGGTTGAAAGGGGACTTACATGTTGGTTCTGACTGTTGGGAGCGAGGCGCGCACGCGCAAGTATCTGCCTGACCTGCCGATTACGCGCGACGCCGAGCTTGTATGCGCCGAACGGGGCGCCTCGAACGACGATTTGCTTGCTGCTGCGCCCGATGCCTCCGTCATCGTCGCCGATGCCATAAGCCCGGTGGATGCGCAGCTCATCGAAGCTATGCCGAATCTCAAGCTCATCCATTCGGAGGGGGTTGCCTTCAACGCGATCGACGTGGAGGCGACGCGCGCTCGGGGCATTGCCGTGTGCAATTGCGCGGGCGTGAACGCGGGGACCGTCGCCGAGCAGGCTGTCATGCTCATGCTCATGTGTTTGAGGCGCGCGCTCGAAGGCGACAGGGCGGTTCGCGAGGGTCGTCAAATCGCTCTTAAGGAGCGCATGATGGTGGAGGGCTTTCGCGAGCTGGGGGATTGCACGGTCGGGTTTGTGGGCTTCGGCGCGATCGGCCGGGCGACTGCGCGCTACCTTCGTCCCTGGGGTTGCAAGATGCTCTACAACAAGCGCCATCCGCTCGACGAGGGCCTCGAGAACGAGCTGGGCGTTCACTTCGCAAGCCTCGATGACCTGCTTGCCACCTGCGATATCGTAAGCCTGCACGTTCCCGTGACCGACGAGACGCGCGGCATGGTCGATGGGGCGTTCCTTGCGAAGATGCGCTCCGATGGTGTGCTTATCAACACAGCGCGCGGCGACATTATTGATCAGGAAGCGCTTGTCGCGGCGCTCGAAGAGGGAAGCATCGCGGCCGCGGGACTCGATACGCTCACGCCCGAGCCGGTGACGCTCGACAACCCCCTCGTGAACCTTTCGACCGAGGCGGCGGCGCGCGTCGTCTTCTCGCCCCATGTGGGTGGCGTCGCGGAGGGCATGTTCTATCGGGCGCACCGAACGATTTGGGAAAACATCGCCCGGCTTGCAGCGGGGGAAGAACTCGTCAATCGCGTGTGCTAGCCACTCGCGATTCCCCGCTCGTTTCTATTGGAAAGCTGCGGAGCGCGGGTTGGAGAGAGGGGCGCCAGCGTCACTGTTACCGCCCGCTTATCGATGAAGTTTCGGCGTGCGGGGGCAGGGGGCTGTACGCGCTTCCGGGCAAAAGCAGCCCTTGGCGCTCCATGTCGGTGCCGATTTCGCAGTATTCCTTCCACGCGCTTTCGAGCTCGGCGAGCTCCTTCTCGGTGAGGGGGCGCACGGCGCGCGCGGGCGAGCCTATCACCAACGATCTGTCGGGGATGTTCGCTGTGCCGGTCACGAGCGCACCCGCTCCCACGAGGCACTGCGAGCCAATTTTGGCGCGGTCGATCACGGTTGCTCCCATGCCGATCAGCGTACCCTCGCCGACGTCGCAGCCGTGCACGATCGCCCCATGCCCGATGGTCACCTTGTCGCCGATGCGCGTAACCTCGTCGTGGTTCACATGGATGCAGCAGTTTTCTTGAACGTTGGTTTGCTTTCCGATTTCGATGCGGCCGCCAAAGTCGCCGCGAATGGTAGCTCCTTGCAAAACGGTGCACTCGGCGCCGACCTTCACATCGCCGATCACCGTGGCGGAAGGTGCGATGTGCGCAGTGGGGTCGATTTCGAGGTTTTCCAGATAGTCCATGGCTGCTCCTGTTCCAATTTCGTTCCTATGGTGGCACGAGAGGCTGGCCCCCGCAACAGCCAAACGGCCGATTGCGCGCGAAAACGAGAAAGCGCGGCTTGAAAAGGGTGCTCAGCGAAGGGGTGTTTGGGGTATCATAGGGTCATAGATTGCGGGGCGCACCCGTACGCGCTCTGCTGGACCCGCGAGAAAGAAGGATACTATGGCGGTTATGCCCAAAGAGGTGCAGGACGCGTTCAATCAGATGAAGAATGTCGCGCTTGCAACGTCAACCCCCGATGGCGTGCCGAACGTCGACCCGATGGGAATGAAGAAAGTCATCGATGCCGAGACGGTCTACATCTCCGACCAGTTCTTCAACAAGACGCTTGCGAACCTGAAGGAGAATCAGAAGGTCGCCATTACCTTCTGGGGAGACGAAGGTGCCTACCAGATTCACGGCACGGCTACCTACATCAACGAGGGTGAGCAGTTCGAGGAATTGAAGGCGTGGGTGGACGGCTGTTTCGCGGCGATGGGTGCGCCTATCACGGCAAAGGGCGGCGTGCTCGTGCATGTTGACGAGCTCTTCACCTGCTCGCCCGGCCCCAACGCCGGCGCGAAGCTCGCGTAGGGCGGCTTTCTCGACATAGTTGCGCCTCCTTTTGCTGGGGCGCGTCTTTTCGGCCCCAAGGCGGAAAACCTTGGGGCCAAGTCGTCTCTTGGATGGGAAAAAGCCTGCTCCGAGCTGCCGTTCTATTCGAGGCTTCATTCTTCTGGTATGAGCATATCTTCTCGCCGCGACAACGATTTTCAGCACATGACGGGGATACCCCGCGCTTGCGCTCCGCTACCATCACGTCATGTTCATCGGAGCGTTGGCGGCGCTTGTGTTTGCGCCAGATCGCAGCATCCCTCGCGACGGCGGTGATGGTCTTTCTCATCGGATGCTTCCCGCTATCGGGCGAGTTTATGGGCTTCCACGCCGCGCTCGGGTTCTCGGCGCTCCTTGCGCTCGGCTGCCTTCTTGTCGTCATTGCGAAGGTCCCTCGCAGCGGCAGGGGCGCGAACTCGTAAAGCGCCCCCCTGTTTGGGCAAGCCCCCGCGCACCTTCCCGCAAATCAAGGAGCACTTTGGCGCTATCCGTCCGAACTCGCTTATGATGCGGCGGTTCATTCGCGCCGGATTGCGCCTGGCATATACGACGACACGGCAAATAGTACGGAGTCGGGGGCTTCTTGTCGGTCTGCGTAGCACATTGCTGCTCTTCCTCTCCTAGAATGCCCGCGGCACCTCGTGGGCGTTCGTTTTGTATAGGGGCGCTTTCCCTCGGCGCGCACGCTCGTTCTCGGGTATCATTAATAGGTTGTACTTTTGGCATTTAAGAAAGACGAACGATACCTATGATCTTGCAGCTCGAGCATATCTCCAAGTCATTCGGCGGCCGCGTGCTGTTCCACGACGTCACCTTCAAACTTGAGGAATACGACCGTTTGGCGCTCGTCGGCCCGAACGGTGCTGGCAAAACGACCATGCTCAATATCATCTCCGGTGAGGAAGATGCTGATGAGGGACGCGTTCTGTTCGCGAAGGGCGCGCGTGTGGGCTACCTTGAGCAGGAGGCGATCGAGATGGACGAGCAGCCCATCTTCGACGAGGTCATGGCCTCCCAAGTGGAGGTGCTTGCCGCCGAGAAGCGCCTGCGCATGCTCGAGGAGTCGCTCGGGGAAAACCCCACCGAGCGCGACCTTGCCGCCGCGGGCCGTGCGCGCGACGAGTTCGAGCGGCTGGGCGGATACGTCATCGAGGCGAAGGTGCGCGGCGTGCTGTTCGGACTGGGCTTTAAGGAAGACGACATGCGTCGCATGACGAGCGAGTTCTCGGGTGGCTGGCAGATGCGCATCGCGCTTGCGAAGCTGCTGATCAGAAACCCCGAAGTGCTGCTGCTCGACGAGCCGACGAACCATCTGGACCTGGAGAGCGTGAAGTGGCTCGAAAGCTTCCTTCGCAGCTACTCGGGCACCGTCATCGTCGTCAGCCACGACCGCGCGTTCATGGACAACATGGTCGATCGCGTGGCCGAAGTCGACAACCAGCAGGTCAACCTCTACAAAGGAAACTACACCGCCTACCTGCGCCAACGAGCCGAGCGCATCGAACGGCTGAAGCAGGAGCGCACCAAGCAGATCGAAGAGATGAAGCGTCTCGAGGCGTTCGTCGAGAAGTTCCGCTACAAGGCGACGAAGGCTCGCCAGGCGCAGGAGCGTGCGGCGAAGCTCGAGAAGCTCAAGGCCGAGCTCGTGGAGATTCCCGAGGAAAAGAAGACGGTGCACTTCAACTTCAAGCAGCCGCCGCGCACGGGCGACATGGTGGTCGAGGCGCGCGGTCTGCGGAAGTCCTTCGGCGACCACCGCGTCTACGATGGCTTGGATTTCACGATGTACCGCGGCGAGAAGGTGGCGCTTGTCGGCCCGAACGGTGCTGGCAAGTCGACGCTCCTGAAGATGATCGCCGGCGTGCTCGAGCCCGATGCGGGCACGATCAAGTACGGCACGCATGTGTCGAAAACCTACTACGCACAGCATCAACTTGAGGAGCTGACTTCGGGAAACACCGTGTTCGAAGAAATCGACCACGTGGCGCCGGGCTGGACGATCAGCCAGGTGCGCACACTTTTGGGTGCGTTCCTCTTCAATGGCGACGACGTCGATAAGCGCGTGAGCGTGCTCTCCGGCGGCGAGAAGAGCCGTCTTGCGCTGGCGAAGATGCTCGTGGCGCCGCGCCCTCTATTGTGTCTCGACGAGCCGACCAACCACTTGGACATCGCGAGTGCCGACATCTTGGAGCAGGCGCTGAACGCGTTCGAGGGCACGGTGCTGTTCATCACGCACGACAGGCACCTCATCAGGGGCGTTGCGAACCGTATCGTGGAAGTGAAGGACGGGCGTGTCACCAACTACGCGGGTGACTACGATTACTACCTATATAAGAGCGGCCAGCTCGATAATGAGGTTCCGAAGGAATCCTCGCTTGTCGACGAGGTCATGGGAGGCTCGGGGGGCAAGGCCGCGAGCGCGATGAAGGCGGCAGGAAAGGCTCCGGCGTCAGGTAAGACCGGATCGGGCAACACGGCTGGCGCCGGCACTTCGTCGGGTGCGAAGACGCAGCTCACGGCCCCGCGCGGAAGTGCCCCGAAGACCAAGGAGCAGAAGCGTCGCGAAGCCGAGGCGCGCAATCGGGCCTATGCAGCGCTTAAGGGCCACCGCAAGCGCATTGCCGAGCTCGACAAGCAGATGGAGCGCGACAACGCGCGCATGGCGGAACTGCTCGAACTTATGGCCGACCCCGACTTCTACATCAACGAGGATGCCTCGTCGGACGCCATCGCCGAGCATGCCCAGCTCAAGAAGCGAATCGCTGCAGCCGAGGAAGAGTGGTTCGTGCTGAACGAGGAGCTTGAGGCCGAGATGGAGAAGCAAAAAGCGCAAGCGTGATTCGGGCTTGATGCATCGCGGGCCAGCGCGCTTTCCTTCATGCTCAAACAGTCCTGAGCTCGCACGAACAGCCCACTGGGCTGTTCGGCTCGTGCGGAACTGCGCTTGAAGGAAAGCGACCGCCGGCCCGCTTTTTCTTATACGACGAATCAAGTTGCGCGGAATAAGAGGCAGAAGTGAAACCCCTGAACATTGTGCTTGTTGAACCTGAGATCCCCCAGAACACGGGCAATGTCGCCCGCACGTGCGCCTGCACGGGCTCGGTGCTGCATCTGGTGGAGCCGATGGGCTTCCGTCTGACGCAGCGCAACCTGCAGCGTGCGGGCTGTGACTACTGGGACGACGTCGAAATCGTGCAGTGGCCATGTGCCGACGCGTTCTTCGAGGCGCACGGGGAAGACGAGCTGCACCTGTTCACGGGGCACGTGTCGCGCAACTTCACCGATGTGGCTTACGGTGAGGGCGCGTTTCTCCTGTTCGGACGCGAGAGCCGCGGGCTTGATGAGGCGTTTATCCAGCGCTATCTCGATGCGTGCGTCCGCATCCCCATGCGCGAGAACGAGCGCAGCTTGAACCTCTCGAATGCCGTGGCCATCGCAACCTACGAGGCCCTCCGCCAACAATTCTGGCCGAACATGAGCTAAGTCCCGCCCATCGCCAGTGCACGTCGTTGTGCGCTGGTATGTCCGGCGACGGCGAGTGGCTCAGCAATCTCAACGTCGTTGCTTGTTCGATCGAGCGGGTCTTGCTACCTTAACCGTCTTCTCGGTATGGCGCCACATACGGTGTTCGCGAGTCTCGTGAAAGTGGCCATCATGGGCGGGCGCCGCCGCTGGCGTTCTGGATTCTCGCGCCCGCGAGCGCAACGCCTCCTCGCTTTCCATCTGCGCACTTTTCGCGCAGGGGAGTGGGGTGCGCGCTTCGCGGGCTTTCCCTTGCGCTACACTTATGACCCATGTCGTCACAATATCTTGCCTACATAGTCTGCTCGGTCCTAAGCTTCGTGCCCGCCATCGTGTTTCACGAGGTGGCACATGGGTTTGCGGCGTACAAGCTCGGCGATCCCACGGCCAAGCGCGCGGGGCGCCTGTCGCTTAATCCGCTCAAGCACGTCGACCCGTTCGGCACGGTCATCCTGCCTTTGTGCATGCTTGCGATGAACGGCCCCGTGTTCGGCTATGCGAAGCCAGTACCCTACAACCCGTCCTATTTTAAGAATCCCAAGACGGGCGACGTCATTGTTGGCCTTGCCGGACCTGCGGCGAACCTCGTGATGGCCGCCTTCGCCGGCGCCATCGCCTGGGCCCTCTACGGCCAAGCGCCCGCGCTTGTCGCGCAAAGCGGGGCGTTCGCATACTTCTACCTTATGTTCCTGCCCATGTTCGCGCTCATCAACCTCTATCTGCTCTTCTTTAACCTGTTGCCGATCCCGCCGCTTGACGGCTCGTCGGTGCTCGCGCTTTTCATCCCGAAAAAGCACATGAGCACGTACTACCGCGTGCAGCAGTACGCCATGCCCGTCTTCATGATCGTCCTCATCGTTCTGCCGTATGTCCTGCACGTGAATCCCGTCGGCGTCTATCTCGACGTCACGGCGGGCAATGTGGCCAACCTGCTGTTCCCGTTCAGGGTTTCCTAGGGGGCGAAGCTGTGTCCTACAAAGTCCGCACTGCAAGCTTCGAGGGCCCGTTCGATCTTCTGCTGTACCTGGTGAGCAGGCAGAAAGTCGATATTGGCGCCATTTCGATTACCGAGATTGCCGATCAATACCTCGCTGAGGTCACGCGCATGAAGAACCTCGACCTCGATGTGGCGAGCGATTTTCTGCTCGTGGCCTCGACGCTGCTCGAGATTAAGGCGCAAAGCCTCATCCCGCAGGATACGCCCGAAATCGACGACGATATCGCGGAGCTCACCCCGAGCGAGGCGCGCGATATCCTGGTGGAACGCTTGCTCGCCTACAAGCAGTACAAAAATGCGGGCGCCGCCCTTCATGCGCGGTTCATCTCGGAAGGCCGCATGCACACGCGTCCGTTTGGACCCGATGTGTGCTTCTTGAACCTCATGCCCGACTACCTGAAAGACGTCACGCTCGACGGTCTCGCGCTCACGTGCGCCCGTGCGCTGGCCCGACGCGATGTGTTCCTTCTGGAAAGCGAGCATATCGCCGCAAAGCCCATTCCCGTCGAGACGCACGTGCGGGCCATCCACCAGCGCATCGTCAACCGCGGACACCTGCGGTTTTCCGACTTGGTCGATGGGCGTACGCCGACGCCGGTCGTTGTCGTGACATTCCTCGCGGTGCTCGAGCTCTACAAGCGCTCCATGGTGAAGATCAACCAAGACGAGCTTTTCGGCGATATCTCGATAGACTACATCGAAGGGTCGGGCGAGCTTGACCTGACGGGCGAAGATGCGCTCACGTCGGTGGGCGAGGAGGAGTAACCATGTTCGAAGGTTTGCAGAAAGACCAGCTCGCAGGCGCAATCGAGGCAATGCTGTTCGTGACCGACGAGCCGGTGGGCACCATCGCGCTCGCCGACATGCTCGAGGTCGACCCCGCCGATGTCGAGAGCGCCCTTGTGGGGCTTCGCGACAAGCTCGAGGCCGAAAACCGCGGCATCCAGCTGCGTGAAGTGGCTGGCGGCTGGCGGCTGTACACGCATCCCGCTTACCACGAGCTCATCGAGAAGTACGTCCTTTCCTGGGACACGCGCAAGCTCTCCCAAGCCGCCATGGAAACGCTCGCGATCGTGGCGTATACCCAGCCCACGACGCGCGCCCAGGTGGCGAGCGTGCGCGGCGTGAACTCTGACAGTTCCATCAACTCCCTGGTGGAAAAGGGCCTCGTGCGCGAGGCGGGGACCGCGGACACGCCGGGCAACCCCACGCTTTACGCCACGACGCGCGCGTTTTTGGAGAAGTTCGGCCTGCGCTCTACCGCCGATTTGCCCGACCTTTCCGAGTTCGCCCCCGATGATTCCACGCGCACGCTCATCCGCGAGCGTCTTTCCGCAGCTCACGAGGCAAGCGGTACTGCGCTCGAGCGCGACGAGGGCGACGTGCTCGACCGCGTTGTGTACGACGACGAGGAGGGCGATATGAGCGGGGCTGTCGCGGGCGAGGCGCTCGTGGGGCATACGGCGCCCGAGTCGCTGTTCTCGCAGGATGCGGGTTTCCGTGCGGCTGCGTCGCGCGACGAGGCAGGGGAAGGCGGCGATGACGAGGGCTTTTCTGGCATGGACGACGGTTCGGCGCAGGAGATGCTTCGCCAGGCCATGGCTCAGGGCTTTGGCGTGGTCGACAAGATCGACTTCGACGAGCTTACGTTCGAAACGGAAGACGAGTAGCCATGATGCGCCTGCAGAAGTTTCTTGCGCGCGCGGGTGTTGCGTCGCGCCGCCATGCCGAAGAACTCATCGTCGCCGGTCGCGTCACGGTCAACGGGCAGCCTGCTGAGCTGGGGTGCTCGGTCGATCCTGGCAGCGACGAGGTGCGCGTTGACGGCGGAGCGCCGGTGCGCCTTGCCGAGGGCGACGTCACGATCATGCTTCACAAGCCTGCCGGCTACGTCACCACAATGGACGACCCTCAGGGCCGTGCCACGGTTGCCGACCTCGTCCCCGTCGATCGGTTCCCGGGGCTGTTCCCCGTGGGGCGCCTCGATCGCGACACGACGGGCCTTCTTCTCTTCACGACCGACGGCGAGCTTGGAAATGCGCTTCTGCATCCGCGCCGCCATGTGGAGAAACGCTACCTTGCCCTGGTCGAAGGGACGCCCGATGCTAAGGCGCTTGAGCGGTTGCGCCGTGGTGTTGCGCTCTCCGACGGCATGACGCTTCCCGCTCGTGCCGAGCTTTTGCGGGGCGACGATGCGCAAAAGGCCGCGCGTGCGATCGGGACGGGCAAGGGCGCGGGCGGCATCAACGCCTCGCATACTGGCAAGCGCAGCCGGGCGGTCCGCGGGAAGACGGGGAGCTATGTGCTCGTCGGCTTGCGCGAGGGCCGTAAGCGGGAGGTTCGCCGTATGCTCGAGGCGGTGGGTTATCCGGTCATCGCACTGCATCGCTCTTCCTTTGGTCCGCTTGAGCTGGGGGATTTACCCCGCGGCTCATGGCGCGAGCTCGCAGATGTGGAAGTAGGCGAACTTAAAGCCGCAATCCAGTCGTAACTGCTAAACTAACGGACTGCTGCCCAGGTGATAAGGATCCGGGCACGCGAGGAAAAGGTATGCGCATGTCTGAAGATATAACAAGCAAGGCTCCTCACGGGTTCGACCATATCGTAGTGGTTGGCCTGGGGCTTATCGGTGCATCGCTTGCGGCCGCCATCTCGAAGTCCGATCCCGATGTCGAGGTGTTCGGGGTTGACGTCGATTCGCGGACTTGCGGCGAACGCTTGTGCCCCCGAAAGCGAGGCGTTCTCCGATTTCGTGAAGGACCGTGCGGATCTCGTCGTCTTGGCGACGCCGGTTGCTGCGGTCGACGATTACCTGCGCCTTCTGCGCGATTGGGATTACCGCGGCGTTATAACCGACACGCTTTCCACAAAGGCGCATATCCTTGCGGCGACGGCTGAGATTCTGCCTTACCGCCGCAATTACGTGCCCGGCCACCCCATGGCAGGTTCGGAGAAGAACGGCATCGACGGCGCCCGCCCCGATCTTTTCGAGGGCGCTAACTGGATTCTGTGCCCCGACGCGGACACGCCGCCCGAGCATTTCCAGCGTCTGCATGAGCTCATCACGAGCTTGAACGCGCGCGTGGTTGCCATAGCGCCTGATGAGCATGATGATTCCATTGCCGTTGTAAGCCATGTTCCGCATATCATCGCGGCTTCGCTCGTCCAGCTGGCGCATCGCCACGCCGACGAGCAGCAGTCGCTCATGCGCCTTGCGGCAGGCGGCTTCAAGGATTCCACGCGCATCGCGGCGGGCTCTTCGAAGCTATGGTGCGGCATCGCGTTCGACAACGCCTGCGCGCTCACGAGCGGTTTGCGCGAGATGCAGGGCATCATCGGCGATTTCGCCGACGCCATCAATGCGCGCGATCGCGAGGCGACGACTCGTCTTCTCGAGGAGGCGGCACAGGCCCGCCGCGCTCTGCCCGCCGCTTGGGTTCCCTCGACCGACAAGCTCCTCGAGGTTCGCATTCCCATGTCCGACCGAAAGGGCGTGGTTGCGGAAGTCACGACGATCGCGAGCTCCGCTGGCTGCAATATCCAATCGATCGAAATCGATCACATCACCGAGGATCGTGCCGTGCTCTCGCTCGTTCTAACCGACGAAGGCGATGTTGGGAAGCTGTCTGCCCAGCTCATCGGCGCGGGCTTCTCGGTGTCGTTCAATCCGCTCTCTCCGAAGGAGCATATCCATGTCGACTAATGATCAACTGGCGTCCGCCGTGCGCAACGACGCCGCAACGTCTTCTGATCCTGCAGTTGCGGCAGAGCAGGCGACCCTTATCGAGCCGCTCGCCCGCCCGCTGTCCGGTGCGGTGCGCGTCCCCGGCGACAAGTCGATCTCGCATCGTTCGGTGCTCTTCTCCGCGATGGCCGAAGGCACTTCGCACGTGTCCGGCGTGCTCGACTCCGCCGATGTGCGATCTTCCATCGGCGCCGTGCGCGCTCTGGGCGCCGAGGTCAACCTCGAAAAGCGGCCCGACGGAAGCCTCGCAGGCGACATCCGCGGCTGGGGTGGCTTAGGTCCTTCACAGCCGGAGGGCGCCATCGACTGCGGCAATTCCGGTACGACGGTTCGCCTGCTCATGGGTGTGCTCGCGCCATGGGACATCACCGTCGAGCTTACAGGCGACGATTCCCTTCGCCGCCGCCCGATGCGCCGCATCGCGGCCCCGCTCGAGCTGATGGGTGCTCGATTCGCGCCGGAAGGTGCGACGACGCTCCCGCTTTCCATTACGGGAACGCGCGGTCTCGCTGCGATCTCCTATGATTCGCCGGTCGCCTCCGCCCAGCTGAAAACAGCGATTCTGCTCGCTGGCATCTTCGCGGCGGGCACGACGAGCGTTCACGAGCCGGCGCCCTCGCGCAACCACACCGAGCTCATGCTCCCCGGCTTCGGCGTCGACGTCGAAGCGGCGCCAGGGGGGGCTTCCGTTGCTGGTGGGCAGAGCCTTCACGCCTGCGACGTCGATGTCCCGGGCGACCCCTCGTCTGCGGCGTTCATGGCGTGCGCGGCGGCTCTTCGTCCCGACAGCGCGATCGATATTGAGAACGTGAGCTTGAACGAGGCGCGCATCGGCTTCGCACGGGTGCTCGAGCGCATGGGCGCCGATATCACCCTGAAGCCGACGGGCAGCGCGGGGGAGGAACCTTGCGGCACCATCTCGGTTTCCTACGTCGAGCATCTGCGCTCGTGCGAGGTCGTGGGGCGCGAGATCGCCTCGCTCGTCGATGAGATTCCCGTGCTCGCCCTTGTGGCTGCCCACGCGGAAGGCACGACGGCCTTTCATGAGGTGGGGGAGCTGCGTGTGAAGGAGACCGATCGTCTCGCCGCCATCTTGGAGGGGCTTTCCAAGCTTGGCGTGCACGCGTGGGCCGAAGGCGATGACCTGCATATCGAGGGCAAGCCGGGTCTCGTCGTGCCCGAGGGGCTCGTGTTCGATTCCCTGGGCGACCATCGTCTTGCGATGACCTGGTCGCTTGTTGGCTTCGCGGGAGCCCATCCCGTGTCTATCCGTGATTTTGAGGCAGTTCGCGTAAGCTATCCGGGCTTTCGCGCCGATATTGAAAGGCTGGCGAAATGATCGTCGCAATCGATGGCCCCTCGGGGGCAGGCAAGTCAACCGTCGCTAAGGCAGCGGCAAAGCGGCTCGGGTTCTCGTGCCTTGACACGGGGGCAATGTACCGCGCCATCGCGTGGAAGGCGCTCGCCGACGGCGTTTCCTTCGACGACGCCGAGGCGCTCGGCGCGATCGCGCGCGACAACGAAATCGAGTTCGGACATGTCGAGGGCGACCCCGTTCCCCGTCGTGTCTTTATCTCGGGCACGGAAGTGACCGATGCCATCCGCGCGTCCGAAATCGACCGCGCCGTGGGGCCAGTTGCCGCCGTTCCCGCAGTTCGCGAGGCGCTTGTCTCCCAACAGCAGCGCATCGGCCGCGCGGGCGACTACGTGGTCGAGGGCCGCGACATCGGCACGGTCGTTTTCCCCGAGGCGCCCGTGAAGGTGTTCCTCACGGCAAGCGCGGAGGAGCGTGCAACCCGTCGTGTCAAGCAGAACGAGGAGCGTCACGTGGGTTCGACGAACTACGAGGAGGTTCTCGCTGACATCAGGAAGCGCGACGAGATCGATTCCTCGCGTGTCGCGTCGCCCCTCAAGCCGGCGGAAGACGCCGTGCATCTCGATTCCACCGGCAAAACCATCGAGGAAATCATCTCCTTCATCTGCTCGCGTGCCGAGCAGGCTCAGGGGTAATCGCAAAATGGCGTCCGGCCTTTCGGGGCGGGGCGCCCAACTTGCAGGGTTCGCGCGCATATTCAAGAGAAAGGGCTGCGCATGAGCGTCTTTTTGCCATACGAGAAGATGTGGGATATGCCGCTCGGGGGCACGTCGACCGAAAAGCAGATTCCCCATTGGTTTGGGAACATCGTTTGGGTGGTCGTCGCCTTCGTGTTCAAAATCTGTTTCCGCTATCGCGTTGATGGGCGCGAGAACCTGCGGGCGTTCAACAAGAAATCGGGCGTGCTCCTTGTGGCGAATCACACGTCGTTTCTCGACGTGGCCTGCATGTACATCGCATGCCGTCCCAGCCAGTGGGTGCGCCTGCTCGGCCGTGAGACGCTCTTCGACAACGCCCGCGGTCTTGTGGGCCAGATTCTCTCGCGCGTCGGCGCATTTCCCATCAAACGCGACGCGGCCGACCGCGTGGCCATCAAGCGTGCGACGCGCAACCTGAAGAACAACGAGCTCGTCGGCATCCTCCCCGAGGGAACGCGCCGTGGTAAGGGAACCAAGAAGCCCGAAATCCATTCCGGCGCCGCGTTCATTGCGAAGATGGGGCATGCGCCTATTCTCCCTATGACCGTGCGCAATGCCGAGTATGTGAAGCAGAAGGGCAAGTTCTTCCGTTTCCCCAAGATCACGATGGAGTTTGGGTCGCCCCTACTTGTCAGCGATTTCGACTTCCTTCCCAAGGAGGATCGCCTGGAGGGATGCACGTGGTACGCGATGCGCGAGTGCTTCGCCCTCTCCCAGCGCGTGCCGCGCGGTGAGGTCGACATGGTGGCCCTGTTCCCTGACGGGCGCGACTTTACGGACGTGTTCGCGAATCATGCGATTCCCGAGCACACTCCCGAGGAGATCATTGCGGCGAAGGAGTCGAAATGAAGGTGACGCGTGCGAAATGCGCGGGAGCATGCTACGGGGTCCAGCGCGCGCTCAACATGGCGCTTGATACCGTGTCGAAAGGATCGCGCGCCGTCACGCTTGGCCCGCTGATTCACAACCCTCAGGTCGTGGCGCAGCTTGCCGAGCGGGGCATCCGCGCTGTCGAAAGCCCCAAGCAAGCCGTCGAGGGCAGCGTTATTATTCGCAGCCATGGTGTTACGCCGCAGGTCAGACGCGAGATAGAGGCGCGTGGGCTTCCCGTGATCGACGCCACGTGCCCCCATGTCGCCCGGGCGCAGAAAGCGGCGGCGAAGCTTGCTCGCGAATGCGGGCGCGTCGTCGTCGTGGGAGAAGCAGGCCATCCCGAGGTCGAGGGGCTTGTCGCCTACGCGCGAGAGGCTGGCGGAGAAGTGCTCGTCGCCGGGCGGGAGGCGGACGTGCCAGCAGGCCTTTCGGGCAAGGTGGGGGTGGTGGTGCAGACCACCCAGACGCGCGAGGCGTTCGAGGAGGTGCTTGTGGCGCTTCGCGATCGTGGCGTCGAGTGCGTGGTGAAGGATACGGTGTGCCTCGCGACGCGCGAGCGGCAGGAATCCGCGGCGGATCTTGCTCGGGAAGTCGACGCGATGATCGTCATCGGTGGACGCAACTCATCGAACACAACGCGTCTTGCCGAGATATGCTCGTCGGTGTGCGGGAACACGCATCACATTGAGCGCGCTTCTGAGCTCGATCCCGTCTGGTTCGACCGGTGCACCGAGGTGGGAATCACGGCAGGTGCGAGCACGCCGGAAGATCAGATTGCCGCCGTCGAAGCGCGCATCGCTAGCTTGGGGTAGAGTGGAGTCTTTTGCCTTTTAGCCCTTTTGAACTCTGGCCCGTCGAACGCGCAGGCTCGTTCGACAACAGCCTGGCCGTGCGGCGTGGTTGTCGCCTAGAGAGCCGGACGATTCGAAATGCGCGGCATCGCTGAAGGCGGACTGGCCGCACATCGCGGGAATCGCGCTGAATGGCACGGCGCTTCGTATGCCCGGGGATTCGCGGAGGCGGCTTTCCGGTGGCGATGGTCGTTTCGGGAGCCCGGTAGCTATTGGAGGCGAGTTCTGCTTGCATTCTGAGCCTTGGCTTCCTTGGAAAGTGGAGCCGCCTGAAAAGTAATCTCTCGAAGGACGATTCTGACACAAATTCCGAGATATCCCACGGAATAGTTCGGACCCTTTGGGTTCTTTGCTTATGCGCAATGATTTGACCTGGGGTTTTATAACGAGGGAAGAGCAGCTGACTCGCAATAACACTCCAGGTCGGGGTTCTTCGGTGGGATACCTCGGTTTTCGTGCCAGAATTGGCCCTTGCGACTGTAGTGGTCGTTCGTAAACTGCTCGAGTTCCTCGAGGGCGAAGGCGCGGTTGGTCTCGATATTCTGAATACCTTTCACGATGAGCCCCTTTCTCAAAGCTGTATCTGTCTTGCATTCTTTCTTACTATGTATGTCGTAGGGGACTGGTTTTGCAGTCTGTCAATGACAATAAAGTTGTCACGATTCATGTCAGAGAATCGCAGCCCTATTAAGCGCAGTAATATTTACTGTATCGAGATGCGTGTACTGCATCCCCTAGATGATCCGGTCCGGGGGTCCTCGGGAGGCATCAAGCTCCCGCCCTCGCACATCGAGATGTCTGCACCGCCTCCCAGCGCCCCTCCTGGGCTTATGGAGGGAATGTGTGCGGGGCACGAAGGGCAATCGAAGTGTATCGCCCCAGGCCATAAGGCTAAAACAGCCCCTGAGGCGCCCCTTTTCGGGAAAAAGACGGGAAAGCCCCTTGACCGCGGGAGGGGGTGCGCGTAATATATCTCCTTGCGCCGCGGACGGAAGGAAGCGGCGGGGCGGGGCGCT
>OGDF01003979.1_pt1 | contig 17340 bp, 6 predicted proteins | sample 1570141 | NCBI WGS metagenome assembly OGDF01 (sample SAMEA4370581, study PRJEB24528) | human gut metagenome | reverse complement strand
TTGATATTATCGTCTTTGATTTCCAATTTCTCTTGACCGGCGGCAACAAATGTCAGGGCATCCTCACGGTAATACTTCGTTGTTCCGCCATTTACCGTGTAGTACACCTTGCTTGTTGACTTGTCGCTGCTGCTGTACTTTACCGTGCGGTCATAGGTCCGCGTGAAGGCAAAGCTCTCGCCGTTTTTCGTGACTGTCACTGTAATATCCAGCTGTAAATCGACGATTGCCATGCCTCCACGGCCTTCGCCGCCCTCCCAAGGCTTAATCTCACTAAGCAATGCGCTGGCCGTGTCACTGTTCGCCGTTTGGTTCAGCTTGTCGGCACCGTCGCCCGGGCGGCGGCGCAGCGTTACCGTGATGGCCTCGGCCCCGCCATCAGGCTGGCTGCCTTTCGGTTTCCAGGCGAACTCCTTGGGCTGGGATTCCAAATCATAGATGTCCTTGCCGTAGCTTTGGGAGAACATGAACTGCTCATTGACGAACTTGGCAAAGCTGCTGTCCTTATCGTTCAGCTTCCCTTCCAGCACGTCGGAAAAGCTGGTTGCCAACTGGTAGGCTTCCTGTTCCAGCAGCTGGCGGTTGGCATTGGCCGTCAGCACGGAGGCCGCATAGACCAGCGCTGCCGACAGCGCCACAAACAGCGCGCCGATGCAGAGGACCAGTATCATCGAAAGTCCCTGCTCCCCGCGCAGAATGCTGCGTGCCCTGCGGTGCATAATGCCACCTTCTTTCCTGAAATAAAATTACGATGCGTCGCTTGTTTCCGTCTGTTTCGGGGGCGCGGTTTCCGCCGCGTCCGTCTCATCCGGGGCAGCGGCGGTCTCCGGGGTCGCCATGGGCAGTGCCGCACGGGCCCGCATCAGGACCGGGGGCACGCTTGCGGGGGCGCTTTCCGCTGCCGTGCTTTCTGCAGTCTCGGCGGGCGCGACGCTCTCCGCGGAATCCATACTCTGGGCATCCTCCGCCGCATCGGCGGTGTTCGTCTCGTTGACGGGGACCTTGACCATGCCGGATTCGACGGTCTTACCCTTGTCATCCGAGTGCGCCAGCGTCTGCAGCGTCACACTTGCGGTGAACTTTTGCAGCTCGAGCGAGTCGTCCTGCACCTTTTCCTGCAGCTCGGGCAGGGTGATGCGGTAAACAGGCTCGGCACCGTCCTCCTGCACCAGTTCCAGCATGGGAACCGTCTGTGCCTTGTAGTACAGCGTACCGCCGTCCTTTTCCACCGTGCCGGTGACGTCATAGGGTTGCGATTTCCAGTCTGTTACTTTGCCGTTCTCGTCGTACACAGGCTCAACGCTCAGGTCGTACCAGATGCGGGTGACTTCGCCAGCCTCATTTTTGACGTTGGTCGGGGCGATGTCGGTTGTTTTATCACCAATCGTCTTGGTGACGGTCTTGATTTCCCCGCGCTTATGCGTGACTGTGCCGTCTTTGTCCGTCACGTCCCTGTCGTAGGTCGTCACCGTAATGCTGTAGGGCATTTTGTCCTTGCCCAGCGGCGTGACGGTAAAGCTGTAGCGGTCTGTCAGGTTGCGCACCGTGCCGTCGGTCTGGGTGTACTTGTTCACCGCGGTCCACTCCACCGTAAAGCGGCGCAGCTCCAGCGTGGCCTTACCGCGCTCGACGGCAAACTCGGGGTCGTTGTACAGGTTGACCTCCTGCGCGTAAACGGCATTGCCAAGTGCGCGTTCCGGTTCGTCCACGGGGGCGTCCAGCGTGATGGCCGGCAGCTGTGCCTTTGCGGCATCCTGCAGGAAGTAGAACCAGTTCGACGCTGTCGTGCCGTCGGTGGGCATAACGCGCACCGCGGGCAGCAGGTACTGTTTTGCATGGTCGGGCGTCAGCGTAAAGCCGTTGCCGTCGGGCACAAAGGTATAGCTGGCGGTTTTGTCGTTGACGCTGGCGCTCCCGCCCACCGTGCGGCTGTCCTTCGGGATGACCAACTCGGCGTCGCCGCTGGCCAGCATCTCGTCCAGTGCTTTGGTCAATTCCTGCTGGGCCTCATACTTGGCTTGTCCGGTGGACTTTTCCTGCCAAGTCCTGGCCAAACCGGCAATTGTATTGTAATTGTCCTCGTTGCTGAAGATATAGCCGGTAAAGTAGATATTGCCCTGTGCGGCTGCGTCCAGCGTCATGTTGAGCTTGAGGTCGTTCAGGAACGTCTCCTGATTCGGGCTGTCGGGCGCAAAGCTGCTGGCCGTAACCTTGGGCGCAGCGGCGCGGCGGACGATGGTCTCGGACTGGCTCAACGCGCCGTCCGGGCCGTCAAAGCAGCTGTCGTCCTTGCGGCGGGCAATGACGCGGAAGCGCAATGCCTTGCCCTGATACTGCTCCAGATCCAGCGTCAGGCTGCCGACGTTGCCCGTGGTGGGCAGCGTCAGCACAGTTTTGCCGCCGTCATCGACGACGCACAGTTCATAGTGGTGAATGCGCTCGTCGTCGGACGGCGACCAGCTGACCGTGTAGAGCAGGGCATCCGCGTTGTCGGTCTCGCCGTTGACGCGGGTGATGGAGCTCGGCGCGCTGATGCCGGGCAGGCGCTGCTTAACGCTGTAATCCGCCACAGCGGACGCGCCGATTTCATCGGTGTCGGCTGCCGCCACGCGGGTGACCTCGAGCCGGACCTTGTCATAGCGCCAGCTGTCGCTGCCGTTGGCCAGCATGGTATCCACGTTGACAGGCAGGGTAAAGCTGTTGCCGCTGTTCTTAACCTCTTTGGCCAGATTTACGCCTTCCTTCAGCGCAATTTGCTCCTGACCGGTCACATTGCCGTCCGCGCCCGTCAACAGGCCGTAGAGCTTGATCTGGTAGACGGGGGCTGCGTCAGTGGCCTGCATGTCTTCCTGTGTCCATTTGAACGTGTAGGTCAGCTGATTCTTGTCATCCACTACGCCGTCCTCAATGGTTTCGGCCAGCGTCGGGGCTTTCAGAACATTCAGGTTAAGCTGCTTGAAGATGATCTGCGGGGTCGTCTGCGTGGCCTGTATAGCCCAACCCTGGTCATCGGTGCCATCGGTGCGGTTCACGTCGGAGAAGCAGAGCGGCGTCAGATGGGCATAGGTATAGCTGTGCTCGCCCGTGCGGACGATCTCATAGCCGTTCTTCCACCAGATTTCTTTGTTGGTGTCGTTTACATGGTTGGCAATGGCCGTGGACACTTCGTCCGCCGTGGCATCCCAGCGATACTTCATGTCGCCCTTGCCGCTGGTGACGGGCACCGCGACAACGAGGAAGTCGGTGTAGTTCGTCATGGCATCCGACGGCAGGCTGTTCAGGTTGAAGGTGACGGGAGACTCTGTCACAATGCTTTCCCGCGCGGCCAGCGTGATGTACTGGCCGTTCAAAGATACGCCGTTGACTTCGTCATTGCCCAGATATTTTGCCAGCAGCATGACGCGGTAGGTCGGGCTGCCGTGCTCGCTGCTGTCGCTCTTGACCTTCGGGGTAAAGCTGAACTTCACGGTTGCTTCAAAGCTCTCCGCTGTCTGGCCGGTGTAGGTCACAAACTCCGTGTTGCCGTCCTGTTTCAGCGTGCCAAGCGGCAGACCGTCCTCGTCCTTGCCGTTAGGGCCGTTGTGGTCACGCCACTGGGACGGGAGATAGGTCTCTGACTTGTACTGGGCCGAGCGCAAATACTTTGTACTGCTACTGTTGTCCGGGGTTGCCAACGCCGTAAGCGTCAAAGTGCGTTCCAAATTTTGGGTCAGGCGGATGTACTGCTTGCCATTCCGTCTGCTGAAATAATAAGGATGCTTTCCATCGGTCAGCTTAACGGTCCATGCCTCGTCTGTCGGGTATTCGGTGTAGTTTTTCAGCACCGCGACAACCTCATAATTGAATTCTCTCGATTTTTCATCCGGCGTCTGGCACTGATTCCAGTCAAAGCCGCCGCCCGTTCGCTTTACCAGCCGGAACTCAATCTCCGGTGTAGGCAGGGCGTGCATAAAGGTCTGCACGGCGCTGGTCTGGGAGTTGTCTACCTGCGTCGGGTCGTCGTTGGTGTTGTAGGGCGTTACACGCACGACGAAGTTACCCGTCCATGCTTTATTAGCCACAAAGGTATAGCTGCGCTGGTAGACGTCAGCGGTCAGGTAGGCGACCCCGGTGATGTTGCCTACGGCATCGCAGGGCAAAATCTCCACACGGTAATAGGAGGCGGGGCTGGCGTCCGTATCGGTAGGCGCTTCCCACGTAACCTCGTAGCGGCCATAGACGTTGTTGTCCGCGTCCTGCACCTGGCTGGCCTTGACGCGGATTTTTTCCGGCTTGGCGGGTTTGGTGCTGTCCAGCACGTACTTATAGTAGTTCTGGATGACCTCGTCGGTGATGTCGGTAATATCAACGTCCTTTGTGTCACCGCTGTTCGCGGCTTCGCCGAATTGCAGCATCACAGTCGCTCTCTGGTTGCCGGGATTGGTATCATTGCCCGCGCCGGTATCATCGAAAATGTAGGCTTTCTTACCGTCGGTCTTGATATAGGCAGAGTTTGGTTTGGCAGGCGAGCCCGCAGATGTACGACCGCTAATCCACCACAGACTGTACGCTGCGCCGTTCCCATCGTCTGCCAAAGTGGGCAGGAACGCAATATAAGGATAGGTTTTGTCATCGACGTTATAGCCTATGTACAAACGGTGTGCTTTTACTTTTCCCGAGGACGAGTTCCAATCTGTCTCGTTGTAGGCCTTGTCACTTCCTTGCTTATCCGCTTTTTCCCAGTTACCTGTTGTACTGTTCGGTTTTTCTGTGGTCAGTTTACGGGAATCATTCTTAAAGAAGCTCTTGCCTGCATCGTAGGAATTTTCAATATAATAGTTGCCGTGGCCGGTGACATTCTCGTAACTCTGGCGCAAATAGGCAATAGGATACCAACCTGTACCAACCGTGGCAAAGCAGTTTGTGACATTGGTTGCTTCTTTCGACCCAGTGCCATTGCCGCGGCTGCCGACAATGCCGACTCTCCTGTCATACACTCCGCCACACGTAAAGTCTGTATTAAGGTTTCGGCAGCGGTCAATATTTACTGTAACATAATCAATATTCCCCTTGTTGTACGGGCCGATCCATGCCAGAATGCCGACTGCCTGCGACGCTGCCTTGATTGCGCCGCTATTGACGCAGTCGATGATGTTCAGCGTCATAATATCGGTGGGCTTCTTCATCTCGATTTTACCGATAATGCCCGCGCAGTCATTTGCGCCGTTTGATTTATACCAAATCTGACCGTAGTTACGGCAGGAAAGCACATTTGTGGTGCCGCCGGAAATAGGCTGGTCAATAAAGCCGACAATACCGCCGACTGCACCGTAACCGCTGTTTTTGTCGTTCGTGTTTGTTGTGATTTTGCCAAAATTGAAGCATTTCTGCACGGTTCCGCCGTAGTCCAGCCAATAGGCGATCACGCCGCCCACATTGGCCGAGCGGCTGTTGAACACACTGCCGCAATTGACTACCTTGCTGACAGACCACCGGTCATCGCTGCGGTTCTGCTGCTGGCCAATGACACCGCCCACATGGACAACAACACGATTTTCGCTCTTGTAAATGTTGTCATCGTCTGTATCATCCTTGTTCTTAGCCCCATCAAACACGCGCGTAAACCGGCGCACGGCGGCACAGTTTACCACAGTGTCCAGCACGCTTTTGTCTGTGACGTTGGATTCGTTCTGGCCGACAATACCGCCGACGGTGGATGCCGTTGTCGCATTGTCAGAATAGACAAACCACTGGCCAGTGGCAGAAGTGTCGATTGTACCGCGGAGAGAGTTAAAGCCTGCCAGACCGCCCAGATAACCATCGGCACGGACGGTCTCGCTGTTGTTGCTGCCGCGCAGGGCGACAAGCAGATCATTGGCGGCAAGGCCGCTTTGACTATAGACATTCCCATAGCCTTGTACAGACACAGTGTCAACACCCTTGAGGCCCGCGTAGGTCGTGCCTGTGGTCAGCTCTGCCGCCATGCTATTGATGCCGGCATTGGCATCTTCCGCATCCAGCCAAGTATCAACCTGTGTAACAAGGGCGGGTTTTGTTGTGTCGCCGCTGACCAGCGCTTTTTTGCTGCCGCTGCCCTTGATAGTGCCGTTGTTGGAGCCCGCGACGCCGCCCACAAAGCCGTAACGCGCCGTGATGATGCTGCCCGCGCCGCCGCTACTGCGCACGGTGGCGACATAGCTGTTGGCGATTTCGTTATTGTTGCGGCCCGCAATGCCGCCCACATGGCTGGCACTGGCGAGCTTTTCGTCTGCGGTCTGGGTCGTGGTGATATTGCTGATACCGCTGACCTGCAGTTTGATGTATTTGACCTCACAGCCGGTGATTGTGCTGTTGTTCAGACCGGCAATGCCGCCCACCGTGCTGCCGGTGCTGCGCGCACCGACGGAGACAAGGCCGTCCGTGTCCGCGTTGCCGCCCATCGTGCCGGAATAGGTACACTGTTCCAGGGTACCGTCGTTCTGGCCTGCGACGCCGCCCAAATTTGTATATTTATCAAGATTTTGTGTAAGGTCCAGCAGAACGTCGGTGCTGCTGACCGTGCCGTCCGCCGTGGTGCGGCCCACCGCGCCGCCCAGCGTGACGGTGTTGGTGCCCGCGCGCAGACCGGCGTCCAGCGCCAGCGCGCCGTTTCCGACCTGACAGCCGGTGACGGTGCCCTCGTTCATGCCCGCAAGGCCGCCGATGGTGACCGCCGGGGTGCTGAACCGCACGTTGGCGTTTGCTGCCAGCTTCACATTGCGGATGGTCGCGCCCGCGCGGTTGTACGCCGCAACAGCGCCGATGCTCTCCGACGTGCCGGTGATCGTGCAGTTGCTTACGCTGCTGTTGTTTTCCAGCCCGGTCTCCTGACCGATGATGCCGAAGTTCGTGGCCGTGACGCCGCCCGCCGTGCCGTTGGCCGCGGTGACGTCGGCGCGGACCTGCACATTCTCAATCAGCGCGTCTTTATTATTATTGCCCGCGATGCCGCCCGCCTCGCCGTTGGTGGCGTAGACCTGATTCTGGGCATGGACGCAGGCGCTGATTTTGCCGCCCGCGGCGTTCTCGCCCGCAATACCGCCCGCATATTTTGTGCTGGCGCGCACCGAGGCGTAGTTATCCACACGGGTGATTTCGGCGCTGTTCGTACCGGCCACGCCGCCCGCGTAGTTGGCGGCAGTGACGCTGCCACTAACCGCGCCGGTGGCGTTTTCATCGCCGTAAATGCTGCCCTTATCCGTATTGATACCGGTCACGCCGCCCGCATACTTGTTGGCGGTGACACTGCTTTGCAGCTGGCCGGACAGCGAGATATTGCCGACGTTGGCACCGGCCACGCCGCCCGCATACTGGTTGGCCTCTACCGTGACAGTGCTGTTGTTCTCTGTGCAGATGATGAGGCCCTTGCGGGTGCTGGCCTTGGCGTCACCGCCCAGGTTGACGCCCGCAATGCCGCCGACATAGCTGTCACCGCGCACGGCGCAGCCTTCAGCCGGGTAGGCAGACTGAATAAGACCGCCGTTGACGCCCGCAACGCCGCCCAGATAGGTATACCCGGTTTCACGGTTGCCGAGGGACGCCGCCATGCTGCCGCCGGTGATCGTGCCCTCGTTCCAGCCCGCAAAGCCGCCCGCAGCGCACTTGTGAGCCACTGTGCCGTAGTTTGTGCAGCTTTCCAGCTTCGTGTTGGGTGTGGCATAGCCGATGATACCGCCCGCCAGTGCGCCGCGCGGGGTGTCAAAGTCATAGCGGCCACCGGCCAGCGCGTTCAGCAATACGCCGTCTTTAAACGCGCCGTTGGACGGGTTCAGGCCGCCGACGGACAGGGCGTTCTGCGTATCGCCGTTGGTTGCATTTTGAATCGTCAGCTTCGTGTCGGCGTCGTTTGCGCCGACGATGCCGCCGACGTAGATGTCGGCCTGCAGGTTGAACTTGTTCTGAAAGTTGGCAAGGATGACCTCGTCGTCTGCCGTTTTCACGTCGGTGCTGTCGGTCAGCACGCCGGTGCTCTTGTCAATCTTCGGCAGCAGCGCCGCCAGCGTGACGTCCGCGGGCTTGGCCGCCAGCAGACGGTTGTAGCCGATGATGCCGCCCGCGACGGCGTCGGCCTCGACGCGGCCCGAGGCCACATCTGTTTTAAACGCGCCGCCGCCCTCCACGGTGAAGCCGCCCACCGGCAGGTTGGCGCCGATGACGCCGCCGACAAGCTGCTGACCCGCCACGCGGCTGACCGTCACAGTGGCGGAGGGCAGCGTGGAGGCGCAGTTCAGGCCGATCATACCGCCGACAGCCTTGCCCGCCGCCACGATCTGGCCGTTGATGGACAGCTTCTGGCCGGAGGTGTTGGAGATTTTCGCCTTTTCATCGTTATAACCGGCCACGCCGCCCACGTAGTTGTTGCCGTACAGGATGGCACCCAGCGTCGGGGCGCCACTCTTATCCCACGTCACAACGCCGTTTTTGCCGTTGCAGCCCGCGATGCCGCCGACGTAGTCGGCGTAGTCGCCCGCGGAGCTGCCCGCGGAGCTGCTCAGCTCCTTTAACAGGTTGATGCGGCGGGTGTCGGTGGCGTTGTCGCCGGACATACGGTTGGCGCAGTTCTGCACGGGGGCTGTGGCTTTCGGGTCTTGACTGCCGCCCCAGTCGGCATCATTGACGCCAACGATGCCGCCGACGTAGGCCGCGTTCTTTCCAAAGGCCGCGACCAGACCCGTATTGGTCATGCCGCTGATTTGGCTGTTGCTGCCGTTGACCGACACGATGCCGCCGACGTAGCGGTTGCCAAAGACGTCACTGCTGTTCGTGTCGTTCTGTTGTACGCCGCTGCCGGTAAAGCCACCGGCCAGACCGCCCACAAACCGGCTGCCGAGTACGTAGCCCTTGCCGGTCTTGCAGCCGTTCAGCATAATATCCTTGCCGCAGCCGACAAGGCCGCCGACGAAATCACCCTTGAGGGGGCTAGCGTCGGTCAATGTGCCGGTTTTTTTGTCGAAGCCCGCCTCGACCTGCTCCTTGAGCTGGGTCTCGGTCAGGTCGCTGCGGGTCACGCTTTCGCAGCCTTGCAGGGTCACGCCCCTGCCGTAGCCCGCAATGCCGCCGAAGAACTGCCCCAGCACCAGGCTGCGCGCATCGCCCGCGGTATCGCCCTTATAGTTGGCGCCCGCGCTGACCGTGCCGTTGTTCCTCAGGCCCGTCAGGCTCTGCGTGCTGGTATTTGCGCCTGTCGTAAACAGGTTGCCGACGATGCCGCCCGTAAAGCCGTTGCCGGTCACAAAGCCGTTGTTGACGATGTTCGTTTTACTGTCTGTTTTCATCTGGGCCGCGTCCACCGTGCCAAACACGCCGCCCACGCCGACGCTGCGCCAGAGGGAGTTCTCGTCATTCGGCTCGGCCGCCGCAGCGGCGTAGCGGGCCTTCTCGGCCTGCTGGTCTGCCGCTATGTCTGTAACGTTTTTCGTGTTCTCGTCCACAAGCAGACCCGCCACCGTCACGTCCGACGCGACGGTCAGGTTCTGCATAACGGACTCGGTTTTGGGTATGGCAACGCCGACGAGACCGCCAATGCCGCGCGGCTCGTCTGTATAATAGGTATAGTCTTTGCTATTGACGTTCAGCGTTTTCTCTTTGCGCTGCGTTGCGGTGGTAGTGTTGTTAAACGTCAGCGCCGCGGCCACCAGCGCACTGGTCGAGGAGTTCGTGCCGCGGGTCAGGGCGCAGTTTTCCAGCGTGCCGGTGTTGACGCCGCAGAGTGCGCCGACGGCGCGCACATCGCGCCAGTTCTCGTCGTCCTCCTCCAGCGCCGTAACGAATTTGGTTGCGGTCAGCTTGAGCTGTTTTTCGTTCGGCAGCGCACCGGCGGCGACGGTCTCGGTCTTGACGTTGACTTGAATGTCCGGGTCGCGCAGTGTGATGTAAGAAATTTTGCCCTTGTTCTCGCCGATAAGGCCGACATAGTGGTCGGCCAGCACGTCCTGCTCTGCCCTGCCGGTTTTTGCAACGGACTTGCTGCTCAATTGCAGATTGAGGATGGGCACACGGGTCGTTTGGGTTGTAAGACCCGTTGTTATGCTCGTAAGTTCGATTTTTTCGCCCAGTTCCGGGATCGTCGGCCAGGCGACAGGGTCATTGAGGGACGGCACCTTGGCTGCCGGGTACTGCCCACCCGACGCGCAGTAGACCGTGACGCCGCCGCCCGTCCAGTTCAGGCCGGTGCTGTTGCTGGCCTGGGGGGTCAGCGTGTAGGTGCCCTTGTTGGTGATGTCCCAGCCGGCAGACCAGCGCAGGTTGTACAGATGGCGGAAATATTTCAGGTCTGCTTTATCCGCCTTGCCGCCCTTGGCCAGCAGGGTGTTTTCCTCGTTCGTCGTTTCCTCTTTGCTGGCTGTGTAGGTGTCGCTGTAGTTCTCCCGCGGCTCGGCGCGCATGGCAATGTAGATGTCCTTCGGGTCGTTCAGCAGGCGGGTGATGCTGTACAGGCTCGTGGCGGCAACCTTTGCGCCGTTCTCACACGCGCGCAGCAGCGCCGCGTCCGCCATGGCATCCAGCGTCAGCACAAAGCTGCCCTTGTTGTAGCTTAACGGGAAGTAGAGTTTCTTTTCCTCGGTGCCGGTCTGCTGGCCTTCGTCGTTGTATTGGTAGATAACAACAGGCATCTCTGTGATGACCTGCTTGTTATCATCCGCCGCACCCGCGGTGTCGCGCTTGATCGTGATGGTAAACAGCGGCTTCGTCTTGCCGGTATCCTTGGCATCGTAGGCCGTGGCCGTGTAGGAGGTGTCCAGATCGCCGAGGCTGGAGTTGCCGCTCCAGCTCAGGGTCAGCGTCTCGCCGTTCGTCAGGCGGGGATTTTTGACCTTCAGCTTCGTCTGCACCAGCTGCACAACGTTGACGCGGTCCTCGGCAGAGTAGTAGCCGACAAGGGTGTCATTGCGGCGGTGGTCATAGCTGCGGTCATAAATATTCGTAGCACCGTCCTGATTGAAGCGGAGCTTATCGGATTTGGTATCGTAAAAGACCGAGTAGACCTGCCCGCTCTGCACGTCGATCTCGACACAGATCGAGGCATTCAGCAGCGAGGCGTCGTAGATGTAATCGCCCAGCAGCTCCTTGACCAGCGCGTTATGGTTGCCCGCGGCAGCGCCCGTGCGGTCATAGTAGAGCGCGGCCACGTTCTGGTTCAGTTCGGTCTTGGTGCGGCTCACAAGGGGTTTGCCGCCCGCGTCGGTCACGGTGACGTCGTTCTGGAAGTGGTCGCCCGTGTCGCCCTCCTCCATGACCTGCCGGCGGAACGCATCCAGCTCACCCGCCGTCTCCATCCGGGTCAGGGAGATCTGCGCCGTCTGGAACAGCGTGCGGGCGTTGGCCTCGTTCTTTTCAAACCGGGCCAGCCGCGTGTAGGCGATCAGCCCGCCGCCGACCAGCACCGCCAGAATGGCTGTGATAGCCAGAACGACCATCAGCTCCACCAGCGTAAAGCCTTTCTTTTTGTTTTTTATATTTTTATTGTACTGCACCATAGATGCTCCCGTCGTTTCTCCGGTGAAAGGTTACAATTAGACACAATATCAGATTATATATATATATTGGCATTATACTCGGAATGTGACGTTTTCGCAAGAAACTCCGCGAGATTTCAGCAAATTTACACCAAATATAGTGGGTCAGCGGCAAGTTGTGCACGATTTCGCCATAATTTCCGTTAGCTTTGAACAAAAAAACAGAGTTTTTTTCGCGAAATTTCTTGCAAATACAGGCCCGGCACGGTATACTAAATAGCGTGTTATTATATGGTAGAGGATGTGTAACAATGCTGGCAGCACGACTGGGCGCATGGCTGCGCCATACCGGGGAACGCTGGGCCAAAGCTGCGTTTGCGGAAAAGCTCGCCGTACTGCTGGCGCTGGGCGCTGTCCTGTATACTATTGTGACCGGCGCGGCGGAGCTGCGCTATCAGGCCCGTGCGCGGGAGGCCTTGGCTCAGGTCAAGGCTGCGCGGCTGGCGGCCAGTGCCGTGTCTGCCCAGTGCTACTCCGCCGGGCAGACGTTCGCCGACCAGACAAGCGCGGACGGCTTTGCGGACGGCATCGCCGAGGAAATCCGCACGCTGGGCTCACTGCCCGGCACAGTGGCGCTTTTGCAGATCGACCCGAACGGCTACACCGTGCAGCGGCTCCTGTATCAGGAGAACGGCATGTACGCCATCTATGATGCCGACGGCGGTTACCGCGTTTTCCGCGCGGAGGACCGGCTGCAATACGGCGCGGGGGTGGGCCATGCTGCTGCTTGAGCTTCTGCTGGGACTCATTCGTTTTCTGCTGGGCGCGGCGCTGTTCAGCTTTATGAACGTCGTCGCGTGGCGGCTGCCGCGGGGCATGGACCCGCTGAAGGGCCGCAGCGTGTGCCCGCAGTGCGGCCACACGCTGGGTGCGCCGGACTTAGTGCCTGTGTTCAGCTGGTTATTCTTGCGCGGGCGGTGCCGCCACTGCGGTGCGCACATTCCGGCGCGGTACCTGCTGGTGGAGCTTCTGGGCGGCGTGCTGGCGCTGGGCTGCACTTGGCGGCACGGCGCTGCCTACGCCCTGCCGGGCGGGCTGTTCGGCATGAGCTGGGCCGCGCTGCTGGCGCTGGCGGTCTGCGGGATCTTGCTGAGCGTTTCGCTCATTGATGCCGAGACGCAGACCATCCCGGACCGGCTGAATCTGGCGCTGGCAGTCTGCGGCGCGGTGAGCGTGCTGCTTTCCCCTGCCGACTGGCTGCCGCACATCATCGGTGCGCTCTGCGTCAGTGTGCCGATGTTTCTGCTCTGCCTTGTCATCGACGGCGCGTTCGGCGGCGGCGACATCAAGCTGATGGCAGCCGCCGGGCTGTTCCTGGGCTGGCAGAATACGCTGCTGGCGATGTTTTTCGGCATTGTTTTTGGCGGTATGTACGGCATATACCTGCTGGCCGCCAAAAAGGCAGGGAAGAAGGACCACTTCGCCTTCGGCCCGTTTCTGTGTGCGGGCATCGTGATCGCGATGCTGTTTGGCGGGCCCGTTTTGGAATGGTACTGCGCGTTTTTGTGATACTCCTTGCCTCCCTCTGCGAGGGGGCCAAGGGAATCAGCCTTTCATCTATTTCTTTCGGAGGAATCTCCCTCATGCCACGTTTTCGTTATACTGCCACCAATGAGAAGGGCAAGACCGTCCGCGGACTGCTTGAGGCCCCCAGCGAGGAGGCGCTCTACGCCAAGCTGCGCAATGACGGCCTGTACATGACCGACGCGCAGGAGGCCCAGAAGGCCCTCGCGACGTTCCGCCCGCTGAAAACCGCCGTGCTGGCGGATTTCTGCCGCAACCTGGGCACCCTGCTGACTGCCGGTGTGCCGCTGGTGCGTGCGTTCCGCATCATGGCGGACGAGCGCACCATCGACGCCCGTCAGAAGGCCCTGTACGAGGCCATCCTGAGCGAGCTGCGCAAGGGCGTGCCGCTGTCCGATGCGATGGAGTCCTGCGCACCCGCGTTCCCCACCCCGCTGCTGGCCATGATCCGCAGCGCCGAGGGCACCGGCAGCATCGACCACGCCTGTGCCCGCATGGCGACCTACTATGAGCGTGAGCACAAGATGAACCAGCAGGTCGGCAACAGCATGATGTACCCCATTATCCTGTCCGTGCTGATCGTCGGCGTTATTGCGATTTTGATGACCTTTGTTCTGCCGCAGTTCAAACCGATGTTTGACCAGATGGAGACCCTGCCGTTCCTGACCCAGCTGCTGTTTGACGTCAGCGACTTTGTCGGTGCCAACTGGCCGGTGCTGCTCGTCGCGGCGGCGCTCATCGTCTTTGGCGGCAAGCTCCTGCTGGCGCAGCCGAAGGTCCGCCGCCAGTGGGACCGCTTCATCCTGCACGCGCCGGTGGTCGGCGTGCTGAACCGCAAGATCTGCACGGCGCGCTTTGCCAGCACGCTGTCCAACCTGTACGGCAGCGGCGTGCCCATCATCACGACCCTGGCCGCGGCACGCGACGCCATCGGCAACCGCTGGATCGAGAGCCAGTTTGGTGACGCGCTGGACAGCATCCGCGCAGGCCACAGCCTGTCGGAGGCGATTGCGGGCATCGACGGTTTTGAAGTGAAGCTCTCCTCCTCCGTCGCTGTCGGCGAGGAGACCGGCAAGCTGGACAGCCTGCTGGCGACCATCAGTGAGACACTCGACTATGAGGCCGAGATGGCGACCAAGCGCCTTGTCACGCTGCTGGAGCCCGTTATGATCGTTGTTATGGGTCTTGTGGTCGGCGGCGTCGTGGCCGCGGTCATCGTGCCCATCTACCAGTCCTACGGCACCATCGGCGCGTCGAGCGGCGCGATTTAAATTCTATTGCGGGAGGCCCACCATGGCACTTCTTACCTCTTTATATCTGTGCAGCCGCACGGTGTACGCCGCCGTCGGCACGCCCACGGGCAGCGGGGCGCGCGTTGTCGCCGCCGCCCAGACCGAGCTGCCCGAGGGCTGCCTGATCAACGGCGTCATCACAAACGAGGCGGACCTGACCGCCGCGCTCAAAGAGTTTTTCACCGCCAACAAGCTGCCGATGAACCGCGTGGCGCTGATTGCAGGCGGCAGCCAGTTCATGCACCGCATCCTGTCGCTGCCCGCCATGAGCGAGAAAAAGCGGATGGCTGTGCTCTCCCATGAGCTTGCCAGCGGCGGCGCCGAGGTCAAGGCTCCGCTGGACGACTACATGCTGCTCTCCCGCGATGCCAGGACCCGCGTGGATACCGTGCTGGCCACCCGCGTGGAGCAGAGCGTCATTGCCGGGTACGACGCGCTGGCCAAGGCCGTCGGCTTCAAGCTGTACAGCATCGACTTAGGGCTGGCCGCGCCGATCAAGGCCGTGCGCACGATCCCCGATTTGCAGCAGAAAACCTTCGTGCTGCTGCAATTTGACGATGACACGATCTCTGCCTGCCTGTTTGTGCAGGGGCAGTACACCTACTCGACCCGCAGCCGCCTGTTCAACCCGCGCGGCTCGGCGGAGTCCGGCACCGAGATCGCGCAGAAGCTCTCGGGCCTGATCCAGTTCCACACGACCAGCAAGAGCGAGCACCGCATTGAGACGGTCTGCTTTGCCGGCTCCACGGCGGACGACCTTGCGGTCTGCCGCCCGGGCTGTGAGGCGCTGGGCCTGCAGGTGGACCGCTTCCCGGATTCACCCACCGTCAGGCTGCCGTCCGGCACCGCGCTGGCCGATGTGCTTTACGCGGCGGGCAACCTGATCGCACGCTGATTTTTACCTGCAAATACTTGCCCCGGGGGCTTATCATTATGGCTATGAAACAGAACAACTTTTATCTGCGCTGGCAGAAGGCCGCCGGTGCGGCCAAGTCGGAGTCCCGCAGCCAGGGCCTGCGGACACTGGTGCCCGGCCTTGCTGTCGTGGCTGTCTCCATGCTGGGCTGGGGTGTGCTGACGCTGCACACCTCGATGCTGAAAAGCCAGCGGGAGGACATCCTGAACTGGTGCAGCGACAATACCGAGCCATACCGCGCCGCAACGCAGGATTCCGAGTCTGCGGCGCAGTTCCGCTCGCTGACCGACTATTCCGACGGGATGACCGAGCTGCTGAACAGCTACCCCGACGTGACCAGCAGTCTGCTGCACCGGGTCGAGGCTGCCGGCGGGTCCGGCATCACGATCCAGTTCACCGACTACAACGCATCGACGGGCGAGCTGCTCTTTAACGCGAACTCCTCCCAGGTCATCGACATTCCGGCCTACATCCGTTCCCTGCAGAACTGCGGGGTGTTTTCCACCGTCAGCTACACAGGCTACAAGGCCGATGACGACGGCTATTCCATCGATCTGCGCTGTGTGCTGGCAGCGCCGCAGCAGTAAAGGAGGGCGCTATGGAAATTGCACCAATGACAAAGCGCGATAAAATTCTGCTGTACGTCGTTCTGATGCTGGCGTTCGTTGTGCTTTTTGTCCGGTTCCTGCTGATTCCGGGCATTGAGAACCACCAGCAGGCCGACGCCGATCTGCGCGAGGCGCAGGACGCCCAGACCTCCATGCAGGATGCGATCATGCTGGCCGGCACCTACGCCGCCGAGAAAAACAGCAACTGGGGCGAACTGCAGACCGCCAACGCCAGCTACTACAGCCTGCTGAGCAGTGACGAACTGGACACGCTGGTGACAAGCCTGGAGCTGAACCACAATTTACAGCCCGACTCGCTGACCATCGGCGAGCCCGTGACCCAGAGCCTTACCTATTATACCGCCAGTGAGAACGCCGGACAGAGCGCTGCCCCCAGCGCAGCCGCGTCCGTCTTTGCCGGTGACGACGACAGTGACGACGACAGCATCACCGCTGACACCGCCGGCACGACGGCCCAGGGCAACGCCATTTTGCAGCAGATCTTAGCCTCCGACCTCATCCCGGACTATGACCAGCCGGGCTATTACCGCAGCGTGGCGATCAGCTTCTGCTGCACGGGCGAGGACAGTGATTTTCTTTCGATGCTGGACGACATGGCCGCGAACTACCCGTCCGTACAGCTTGTATCCTTCTCCATCGATACCCGCAGCTTCGCCGACACCGACGGCAGCGCCGTGACGGCCACGGCGTTCAATGTATCCCTGAACGTGATCCTCTGTGACAAAGGAGGCGTACAGCCGTGAAAAACATTCGCCTCGGCGACGTTCTGATCGAGTTCGGCTATATCACGCCCGACCAGCTGAACACCGCCCTTGCCTACCAGAAAGAGCACCGCGACCTGCGCGTCGGCCAGGCTCTGCAGGAGCTTGGCTACGTCAATGAGCGTCAGGTCCTGGAGGCACTGGCCCAGCGCCTCCAGCTTACAATGATCGACATCGAGCACACCAACGTCGATGTGACCGCCGTTGAGAAGGTCCCGCAGGAGCTTGCGCAGAAGTACGATATGCTGCCGATTGCGCAGAGTCCGCGCGCGCTGACGATTGCCGCCAACGACCCGCTGAACTACTACGCCCTTGAGGACATCCGCCAGCTGACCGGCCTCGAACCGGAGATCGTGCTGGCCGAGCTGGAGCCGCTGCGCCGCGCCATCCGCTACTATTACGCCGAGGTCAGCGCCCGCAAGGCGGCCCGCACCGCCAACGACAGCGACATGGCCGCCGCCCAGACCGAGGATTTCGCCATCGACATGACCGCCGAGGGCGGCGATTTGGACGCACCCATCATCCGCCTTCTGAACAGCCTGGTCCAGCGCGCCGTCACGACGACCGCATCGGATATCCACATTGAGCCGTTTGAGGGCGAAACAAAGGTTCGTATGCGCATCGACGGCGTCATCATCGATTATGTGACGTTACAGCGCGCATTGCATCAGCCGCTCATCGCGC
>OGDF01003972.1_pt1 | contig 17367 bp, 19 predicted proteins | sample 1570141 | NCBI WGS metagenome assembly OGDF01 (sample SAMEA4370581, study PRJEB24528) | human gut metagenome | reverse complement strand
GTCTTCGCTGTTGGCCCTGCCGGCCTGCTGGCCTACCTGTGCGGTCAGGGCGGCGGCACCAGCATCCTGACCAACAAGTATTTCTGGCTGGTCATCGTGTTCGCTTACTTCTTCATCGCCACCTTCCAGGACGCCCTCACCTGGCAGCCCCGCCACTTGGACGTGGAGGGCGAGCTGATCTTGGAGCTGTGCGCCCAAGAGCTGATCCGCGGCCACTTCCTCCACAACCCCCAGGGGGCACGGGTGGGCAAGCTGGCCATCTACACCTCCAAGTTCGACCCAGAGGAGCTATTCTACTACCAGGGCATCCTGGGACAGCCCGTGCAGGTACACCGGCTCAGCCGTGGGGAGCTGTCGGACGTGCTCGCCCTGCTGGAGACCGACCTTGCCACCCTCACCGCCAGCACCCTTTCCGCGCACCCGTTCTCCTTTCAGAACGGAGTGGAATTGCTGCTGGAGGAAATGGAGGAAGATTGAACGGTTTTCTTGCCAATGGCACAGAGGTATAGGGAGCATTTTCATGGGCTTTCGTGCTAATTTGACCTTTTTTAACTGGGATAGATTGACACGCTATACTTTCTATGGTATAGTCGTCAATAGAAGGGTATGCGCATACTCCGTAAAATCGCAAGTATAGGTTATCAAGTACGTTCTATCAGTGATGTAGTCTTATATCGGGCGCTAAAATTTTAAAGTCAGGAGGAACTCGTTATGTTGCGAAAACATCTCCCGAAACTCATCGGCGTTGTGATTCTGCTCTTCCTTTTTTCTGTCCTGCTGATTCCCGATTTGGCGCTTCGCACGGCAGTGTTCTGGTGTTCGCCAGTCAAAGCATTTACCATGGAATACGAAGAAGATGTCGCATACGAGAAACGGGAAGGATTCGATGAAGACACCAAGTTGTATCGCATCACGAAAAATATTCCTCACGAAGAGGCTACAGATGCTGACCTTGTTATATGGCAGGTCAGTCGTTGGGGACCATTTTACATCGGAGATTATTACGGCTGGTGACCGCAAGCCCTGCTCCCAAAGGAGGAACGCTCCCCATGAAATTGAAGCGAAACATCATCCCGAAATACATCGGCATTGCGCTCCTGATTCTCCTCTGCCTGATCTTTCTGATTCCGGACTTGTCTCTGCGTGCGTATGTGTTTCTCATCTCTCCGAAAAGCGCCCTCACCATGGAGTATGTGGAGGACAAGGAGGCTTGGGATTTGGCAGACGAGCCGAAAGACAATATGACGATCTACCGTATCACAAAGAATATCCCTCATGCAGAGGAAACGGACCTTGACCTGGTTCTGTGGCAGGTCAGACGTTATGGCCCGTTCTACGTTACTGGCCGTTACTGGGAGTGCTGATTCTACCATGAAGGGACGGTTCTGCCGAACCGCAAATCAATACAATCCATTTTACGCCGCCAAGGATGCCTTGGCGGCGTTTTCTATGGCCGGGGCATATTTTCCTTGCGTCTCGATGGAATTTACGGTACACTGAGACCGGAGAGAATGCAATCTCCTTCCAAAAAAAGAAAGTTAAGAAAGAGGGTTTTCCATGCATCCATTATTTAAGGCGGTCAATGCGGTCTGTGATAAACTCCAAGTGGTCTCTAACCTGTTTTGGGATTTTCCGACCAACTTTGACTGGTACGCTAACATCCCCATCCTGGGGAACTTCAGCCTGGCCATCATCCTTTTGATCGGCTCCGGCATCTTCTTCACCTGCCAACTGCGCTTCATCCAGGTGCGGAAATTCAAGTACGGCCTCCACGTCCTCAAGACCCAGAAGGCCAAGACGGGCATCTCCCCCCTGGCCTCCTTCCTGCTCTCTACTGCGATGCGGGTAGGGCCGGGCAACATCCTGGGCGTCACCGGCGCCATCAGCATCGGCGGCCCCGGCGCTCTGTTCTGGATGTGGTTCTCCGCCTTCTTTGGCATGGCCACCGCCTTCACCGAATCCACTCTGTCCCAGATCTTCAAGGAGAAAAAGGACGATGAGTACATCGGCGGTCTCCCCTTCTACGGCAGCCGTCTGCTGAAGGGCGCTGCATGGGTAGGTGTAGCCCTGTCCCTGCTCTACATCCTCTACGCCCTCCTCTGCCTGCCGGCACAAGGCTTCAACACCATCTCCGCCGTAGTCTCCATGGCCTCCATCCTCACCGGCAGTGAGATCGCCGCAGGCGCTCCCATCTACTGGATCACCTTTGTCATCCTCATCGTCCTGGTGGCCTTCGTGGCCTTCGGCGGCACCAAAAAGGTGGCCAAGGTCACCGATGTCATCGTGCCCATCATGGCCGTGGTCTATGTCCTCACCGTCCTGGTGCTCATCGTCCTGAACATCACCCGCATCCCCTGGTTCTTCTACGCCGTCTTCACCCAGGCCTTCCGTCCGGAAGCCGTCTTTGGCGGCGCTTTCGGCATCGCCCTGGTTCAGGGTGTCAAGCGTGGTCTGATGTCCAACGAAGCCGGTCAGGGTACCATCACCATGCCCGCCGCTGCTTCCGATGCCAAGCATCCCTGTGACCAGGGCTGCGTCCAGGCTCTGGGCGTGTTCCTGGACACCATCGTTATCTGCACCCTCACCGGATTTGTGGTCATCATGGGTCGCGTCTGGCTCACCGATGCCGCTGACGCCTGGTTCAAGCTGGACAAGCTGCCCAAGTTCCTGGCCTCCTGCGCTGAGCTGACCCCAGGTACCGCCCTGAACGGTGCTGTCACCTTCCTGGTGACCCTGTGCTTCGGCCTGTTCGCCTTCACCTGCCTGGTGGGCTTCCTGTCCTTCAGCGAGATCTGCGCCAACCGCATCTCCCGCAGCCGCGCCTGGATCACCGTCGTCCACCTGCTCTGCCTGGTGGTCATCGCCTTCGGTGTCGTCACCAGCATCGCTGGTCTGGATCTGGGCTCCCTGTGGAATATGTCCGACTTCGCCAACATCGTCATCGCCTATTGCAACATCCCCCTGCTTTACATCGGCTTCAAGTACGTCAAGCGTGCCACCCGTCACTTCGACCTGGGTGACGGCACCCCCTTCACCTCCGACGTGGTGGGCATCGACGTGCCCCTATGGGATGAGAAGGCTAAGGAAGAGAAGTAACCAACCGAATATACCAAAAGCACCCTGAACTGCCCCAATTTATACGGACAGCACAAAAAGCCCCTATGTAGGGAATATTAAATTTTAAGTGGAGTGGCGCAGCGTTAGCGGCGCCACTCCAGTTCTATTCTGGATGCGCTCGTGGTTATAAAAGTAAATATATCTGTCGATCAAATTATTTGCTTCCCTGAATGTATTTGGTTTGTGCCGATAGATACATTCTGTTTTCAGAATAGAAAAGAAATTTTCTGCCATTGCGTTGTCGTAAGGATTTCCTTTCCTTGACATCGAAGGCGTTATGCCGTAAAAAGGAGTACAACATAAAAGACGAACCCTTTGTGGTCACCAACACCATCCCAGTGCAGGCGTTTTGCCAGCTGCGCACGGCCGTCCACTTTCAGCCGCTGACAGAACCCCAGGCGAAACAGGTCTTGGCCCACACCACCGCCGTCATCGCCATCCGCCACGGAGACCGCTATGTAGGCATCACCCGCATCCTCTTTGACTACGGCACCGACGCCTACCTCACTGACGTGATCGTCCATCCGGACTACCAAGGTCAAGGCATCGGCGGTCTGCTGGTGAAAAACGCCTTGGCCTACCTGCAAACCCACGTCCAGCCGGGTGTAAAAATCGCGTGCAGCCTCTACGCCAATCCCGGAAAGGAACCGTTCTATGCAGCCTACGGCTTCCAGCCCCTGCCCAACGCCCAATACGGACACGGGATGCTGCTGGAACTGTCCTAACGCCAAAACGCCCCACAGCCGAAAAGCTGTAGGGCGTTGTTCGTTTTCAAGGCAGGTCAAACTCCCGCTCGATGACCCCGCGGATCATCTCATAGGTGTCCTCGTCACTGTCCAGCTCGCCGCTGTCCATCATCCACGCCGCTCCATAGATGGCGGCACGAACCACAAAGAGCTTCCGGTGCCGATCCTCCTCCGGCATCCCCACTTCACGGCAATACCGGCGTACGAGCCGCATAGTGGAGGCGCTGAGGCTGGATTTCTCCCGAATCTGCGCCGGATTCAGAGACTCATCCCGAAGCATCAGGATGGCACGGTAGTGGGGATTCTCCTGCAAGAAACGGATGTAGGCCAAGCTGATGGCCACCAGCCGTTCCCTGGTGTCGTTGGGCACCTGGCTCAGAATCTCATGCTCCACCTCATGCCACTGCTGGTTGATGTAATGGAGGATGGCCAGGATATAGTCATTTTTGTTCTTAAAATGCTTGTAGGGCGCCGAGCAGGACACACCGCAGCTGGCGGCGATCCGTCGGACGGAAAAATTCTGTACCCCGTGAAGCCGTACCTCCTGGATACCAGCCAGTAACAGCTCCACCTTGGTCTTGGAATGGGCAGGCATTTTACTCCACCGCAATCAGATAGGCATACACAGGCTGACCGCCGGGCACCAACGCCAAATCCACATCCTCGCCCAGCAGTTCTGCCAGCAGCTTTTGAGTCTCCTCTGCCTCTGCATCGGACACTTCCTCTCCGTAGAACACCGTCACACAGGCCATTCCCTGCTCCTGTGCCAGCAGCTGGCGCAGGCAGTCTGCTCGGGTATCCGCCACTACCGTGACCTTATTTTCTGCCAGACCCAAGATCTGCCCTTTCTTCATCTGCTTCCCGTTGTACTCCGCATCACGAACCGCATAGGTCACCGCCAGAGAGTGGACAGCCTGGGAAGCCTCCAGCATAGCCGCCTGATTTTCCTCCGGCGCTGCTCCGGGTTCATAGGCGTACATAGCGCTGACCCCCTGCTGGATGGTCTTGGTGGGCACTACAAACACCTGGATACCCTCATCCGCAGCCAGTTCCGCCGCCTGCTGGGCGGCCAGGATGATGTTGCCGTTATTGGGCAGCACGAACACCGTCTCGCCGCCGGACTTGCGCACGGCATCCAGGACGGTCTGCGTGCTGGGGTTCATGGTCTGACCGCCGGTGATGATCTCCGCCACCCCCATGTCCTGGAACACAGCGCTGATGCCGTCTCCGTTGGCCACGGCCACAATGGCTTCCCCTACCCGCTTCTGTGTGGGTTTTTCCGCCGCCGGCGCGCCAGCAGCATCTGCCAACTGGGAATGTTGGATGCGCATATTCTCCACCTTCACGGTGACCAGGTCGCCGTACCGCTGGGCTTCGTTGATGACCAGGCCGGGATGCTCGGTGTGAACGTGGAGCTTGATGAGATTGTCATCATCCACGAACACGGCACTGTCCCCAGCCCCTTCGATGAACTGGTGCAGGGCGCCCACCTTGCCCTCACCCTTGTAATCTGCGCTCTTTTCCACGATGCACTCGGTACAGTACGGATAGGTGATCTCCGCCTGAGACAGAGCGGCAGCAGCAGGCTGGCTGTTGGTGACAGGGTTCTGCTCCGGCGCCGGAACAAACCCGCCTTTGAGCACTTCGTTCATGGCATTCAGAATCCCCAAAAAGCCGTAGCCGCCAGCGTCCACTACGCCGGCCTCCTTCAGCTTGGGCAGCTGTTCCGGCGTCTTGTCCAAAGCAGCGTCAGCAGCGGTGATGGCAGCCACGAACAACGTCTCAAAATCCCCCTCTGGGTCGATCTCCACCAACTGCGCAGCACATTCGGACGCCGCCCGCATAACGGACAGGATGGTGCCTTCGGTGGGGTTCATGACCGCCTGATAAGCGCCCTTGACGCCAGCATCCATGGCTCGGGCAAACTCAGCCGCCCCAGCGCTCTCCTGCTCCTTCAGGGCACGCGCTACCCCACGGAAAAAGACGGAGAGGATAACGCCGGAATTGCCGCGGGCGCAGCGCAGCATATTCTCTGCCGCCCCGCTGGCGCAGGCACCCAGCGTCATAGCCGGATCAAACCGGAAGTGATAGACCCCGCTCATGGTCATGGTCATATTCGAACCGGTATCCCCATCGGGCACCGGAAACACGTTCATATTGTTGATGGTCTCGCAGTTGGTGGCCAGGAGATTGGCTCCGCTGCACAACATCTTATAATAAGTTTCAGCCGTTAAGGTTTTCATTTGAGGCAAGCCCTTCCTTTCTTCGTCCAACGATCGCTCCACGGGATGGCGCACATTCAGCCTGGCATAGCCAGGCTGAACCGTGGGTTGTAAGTTCAGAGCACTGCGGCTCTGGGAATGTTTCAGCGTTCCTTGCCCACAAAGAACAGGGCAACCGTGCCGGGGCCGGCGTGAGCGCCGATGACGGGGCCGATATAGTTGATCAGGCTCTTGCTGCCGAAGCGCTCGTGAACCATCTCCGCCACCTTATGGGCATCATCATAGCAGTCTGCGTGAGCGATGAACACGGTCTGCTTTTCCGGCTCGATGGCCTGTTCGCCCATCTTGTCCACCAGGGCACGGAGGGCAGCCGCTCTGCCTCGAGCCTTGGAGACGGCAGCCAGCTTGCCTTCGTTATCCATATTCATGACCGGCTTGATGTTGAGCATAGTGCCCAGACGAGCAGTGGTGCCGCCGATACGGCCGCCCCGCTTCAGGTGCTGCAGGTCATCAACGGTATACCAGTGGCAGATATGGAGCTTCTGCGCCTCCACAAAGTCCCGCACCTCATGCATAGACTTGCCGCCGGCCTTTTCCAGGGCAGCCAGGTAGACCAGCAGCCCCTGCCCCATGCAGGCACAGAGGGTGTCCACTGCGATCAGCTCAAACTCCGGATACTCCTCCTGTAGCTCCCGTGCCGCCATAGCGCCTGCGTTGAAGGTGCCGCTCAAGCCGGAGGAGAAGCCCAGATAGAGCACGTCATGTCCGGCGATCAGCTCCGCCTCCATCACCGTGCGGAACAGGGACATATTGACAGCACTGGTAGTGGCCTGTTTGCCCGACCGCAGCTGGGCATAATATTCTTCAAAGCCAATGGCGCGGCCGTCAGGATAGTTGAAATAAGTCTTGCCATCCAGGTTCACTGCCAGGGGAACCACACGGATGCCCATCTTCTCCAACAGGGGAGCGGGCAGGTCACAAGAGGAATCGGTAACAATAGTATAATATCTCATGATCAAAACTCCTTATGGCGGAAGCGGTTTCCGCTAAGTTATCAGTGATTACTTTTTAAATCCTTCTTAGAGTAGCAGACCGGAACCAGTTTGTCAATACTTTCCGAGCGCAGGGCAAGAAGCTCTTTTCAACCGGCGGAAAACGTGGTAAAGTACCAGTAGAAATGGGTTTCCCCCTTTCTACGTCATTGGAGAGGGGATAGACGGAAGGACTTCCGCCCAGATCCCCGCTTTGACGCAGACTATATAGAGAATTGGAGGTTCCCCTATGAACTACCCCCGCACCCTGCTGGCGCTCTCCCTGGCCAGCGTCCTGCTCCTCTCCGGCTGCGGCGCCGGCAGCGGCAGCACCAGCTCCGCCAGCTCCACGCTAACCGACAACACGATCTCGGAACGCAGCCTGGTACAGCTGAGGATCGGCAACGAAGACGTCACCCTGGAACCGGAACAGCGGTACTACAGCTGGTCTGCCAGCGACACCGACTCCGGCACAGAACACTTTGACCTGAACACGGAAACGGTCATTCAGGACTGGGATCAGGAAACTATGGTCACCAGCGCCGGCATTGGCCTAGGCGTCAGCCTAGACTATTTCATGGATGCCTACCATGTCCAACCCAATTACGCCCACCTGAACTACGAGTATGACCCCTATGGGGACGGAACCACCGACATCGCAAATGAGGTCTATACCGGCACCCTGCCAGACTGGAAGCAGAAGAAGATCTTAGATCTGTGCATCTCCCTGGCTTATATCCAGGAGGACGGTCAGTGGCAGCTGATGGATCAGAGCAAGCAGTCTTACAGCGAGTACGAAGGCACCTGCATTGTCTATGATTTTGACTTTATGGAGCACACCGAGGATGACTCCGTTGGCATCGGCCTGGATAATCTCACTGTTACCTATTATAAACCGACTTGACCGAGCCGGTCTATGGCTGATATTCATACATCCTTCATGATTTGATGTGGATTTTTTCACATTTTCCGGATAGTATAACACATATAATAACTAAGCAAGCGTAATGTTCACGCTCAAAGGAGTGGATTTCATGTTCCGTAACGACCACGACACCTATGACCGCTACAGCTCCTATGATTCCTACGGGCAGGAGGCGCGCATCGCCGGAAAGCAGCGGTATTTTGCTCAGACCTACGGTCTTATGGCCGGCGCCCTGGCCGTGACCTTCCTGGTAGCTCTGGCCACCGCCCGATTCTTCCCCCAGGTAGCCGCTTCCTCCGGCATCGTCATCTTCCTGTGCATTGCACAGCTGGTGTTGGTCTTTTCCCTGTCCCGTTCCCTGACCCGCGGCAACACCACCAGCACATTGGTGAAATTTCTCTTGTATGCCGCATTCACTGGGGTGTCCTTCTCCAGCATCTTTCTGTACTTCCGAGCAGAGACTCTGGTACTCTGCTTCCTGGCTACCGCAGCTTCCTTCGGAGGCATGGCGCTGTACGGTCTGTACAGCAAGCGTGACATCCTCAGCTGGGGCGGCACCTTGTTCGGCGGCCTGATCGGCCTGCTGGTGCTCATGCTGCTGGGGTTCTTCCTGTCGGTACCCACCTTCCATCTGTTCATCAGTGTTTTGGGCGTACTGGTCTTTATGGGCATGACCGCCTACGACACTCGGAAGCTGAGTCTGATGTATGACCATGCCGCCGGCACTCGTGTGGCTCAGGCTTATTCCATCTACGGTGCCTTCCAGCTCTATCTGGACTTCATCAACCTGTTCCTCTACCTGGTACGCCTGATCGGTCTCACCGATCGTGATTAACTTCCTTTTTTCAAGAAAAAAGGAAGCAAAAAAGCCGAAAAGACCCTGCGGGGTTTGACCTTTGCATCACAACTGTCTCGGAGCTTGCTCCGGGGCAGTTTCTTTTCCGCAATTCCAAACAAATTTGATAGGTTTTTAAAAAACTTGAAAAATGGGCTTGACAACCTGGCTGTACTGTGTTAAATTATACCCGTAGTTAGCAAGAGCTAACCAAACAAGCCCTCACTCCTGCCGGTTGGAAACCGGCACCCTTTTCCCCCTTAGGTTAGTTTTCGCTAACCTCCTCATAAATAATCCTATCAACTCTTTCAAAAACAGGGCTCGTATCTTCCTTTCTTTTGGTGTACTCATTGCGCGGTCTGCTCTGGCAGATGATGCAGGAACCTCATCTGCCAGGCGGCCGAGATCCACCAGTGCGTACCCAACCTGCCGGAGATACTCCTCATCTCTGGCATCGCCCAAACGGGCACGAAACATAACAAATGCCACAAACAAAGTAACTCTTACCCACTCCCCTTTGGAATGACTGAAATACCTCCTTTGAGATTGTCCTCTATTTTATTTCAATATTCCACAAACGTTTTGCGTCAGCGGCTCTAGCTCTGCTGGCGCAAAATGTCGTTGCAGGCGCAGCGCTTTTTTCTGGAACACCGAAAAAAAGAAAATTTTCTCTTGACATGGTTTGCGATATGTGATATTCTAATAAAGCGCTTGAGAGATACGGTACGCCGGAGTGGCGGAACTGGCAGACGCCCGGGACTTAAAATCCCGTGGGAGCAATCCCGTACCGGTTCGATCCCGGTCTCCGGCACCAACATCTTTATATCGCGGGGTAGAGCAGTTCGGTAGCTCGTCGGGCTCATAACCCGGAGGTCGGGGGTTCAAATCCCTCCCCCGCAACCAGTTTTACGTAAGACCGTTTTCAACGTGCTTTTCATGTTGAAAGCGGCCTTATTTTTTTCTGCCCCCACGTCAATCCGCTCGATCAGCAGGTGAATCGCGTCCTCATCCGGAGCCGCCTTGATAGACTCCAGCCATGCCTTGATGGTATCCGCTGTGAAGTCTTTGGGCGGCTCTGTCTGTTCCAGCGTGGCGATCTCTACCTTCAGCACCTGCATCTGCTGGCCAATGTCGGCCACCACTTCCGGAGGCAGCGCCCCGCTGGATAGGTTGGCCATGAGCGCATCATACTGCCGCTGACGCTCTGCGATCCGTTTCTTCAGCGCCTGCTTGAACTCCACCATGCGGGAGCCAGCACCAGCCTGATAGAGCCGCAGGGCGTCAGAAATCTCCTGCTGGGTCTGGTCATCCAGCAGGTCGCGCAGATATTTGATAGCGGAATCATCCACTTCCTCCATGTGGACAGAGGGCGCACCACACCGCTTCGAGCAGTTGTAGTATTTGTAGACGTGCCCCTTCCGCTTGGACGTTCTACCATGCATTTTCGCCCCGCACTGGCAGTATACCAGGCCGCTGCATAAATACCCAGCTCTCCGGCCGGTCTGCTTCCGTTCGCTCATAATCTCTTGCACCTCCATAAACTGCGCCTTGCTGATGATCGTCGGCAGGGCGTTTTCAATTCTGATTGCGTTGGGCTTCTCCCGTCTATCCTCCCTGGTCTGCTCCTGGGTTGGGCTGTAGGTGTAAACGCCTGTGTATTTCTCATTGCGGAGTATCTCATAAATCTGTGGATACCGGATAGGCTTTCCCCGTTTTCCACAGATACCAGCGTTGGCCATCTCCGCGATCAGCGAGCGAAACCCCTTGCGCTGCTGGGCAGTGTCGAACATCCGCTTCACATACCCGGCTTCCAGGTCGTTGACCACATAGCGCTGGTTCACCACGTCATAGCCGAAGGGCGGGTATCCACCGGTATGCAGCCCTTTCAGGGCGGTTTCCCGCAGCCCTTTCCTGGTCTCCTGGGCAAGGTTGTCAATGTAGTATTCGGACAGGCTCCACATGAGCGCCCGCATGATCTTCGCTTCGTTGCTGTTGCCGAAGTCCTGCGCCGTGGCGATCAGCTGCACACCCAGCCCCTTCAGCTTTGCTTCCAGGTTCACGTGCTCTCCCAGGTTCCGGGCAATGCGGTCGTATTTGTGTATCAGGATGACCGAGAAGCTCCCCTTCCCTGCGTCCCGTACTAGGCGCTGATACTGCCGCCTGGCCGCTGTTTTGGAGCCTTTGCCGCTGATTGCTTCGTCGGCATACACCTCCAGCACGTTCAGCCCGTGCCCCGCTGCATACTCCCGGCAGGCTCTCACCTGGGCATCTATGCTCTCCTCATTCTGTTTGTCGCTGGAGAAGCGAGCGTAAATCACCGCGTTCTCTATGGCCACTCCCTCCCTTCCAACTTGTGTTTTCTTGTGTTTCATCATTGTAGCTGGATGCCGCCATTTGCCATCATTCGACCTGTAGTTTTCTGTAGTGGCCGGGCTGAACCTTAACATTTCTTAATATTTTAGACGTCAACATTTGTCAACAAAAATGTCCGCAAATGTCCGCATTGCGGTTCGGTCAGTCCAATTTTGGACTCAGCATTTCTAAGCATTCAGCACCTGCTTTTACCTGCTTTTGGTTAGTCATCGTGATGGGAGCCATCCGTGTGCATCTGCTCTTCCTGGGCATCTTTAGCGTTCTGGTATTCGTCCATGTCGTTTTCCACCGACCAATATAGGCGTTCTTCCACTTCGTCCTCTAATGTCCGGTCATTCTCATCTGCGAGGGTGGCCAACGTGTCATATAGGCCGGAATCAATCTTGCAGGAAAGACGGGTGCTTTTGTCAGAAACGAATGACGCCTTTACTTTTTCCGATTGACCTTGAGAGATATACTCTTCAATGCTTCCGTACAAAAGCTTTACCGGAATATCTAATGCATCGGCTATTCTTGACATTGTTTCTAGCTTTGGATTTCTTTTACCCGTTTCGTACTGGCTGATCCCAACATATGAGATATGCAGCTTATCTGCAAGTTCTTGCTGCGTCATCCCTTTTTGCTTGCGGTAATACCTAATTTTTTCTCCTAACGGCATGAGTCCAGTCAATTTCATATAATCACCTCATCGTAAATATAACACACATTTGGCAAAAATAAAAGCAAAAGGTTAAAAAAGCGCTTGACTTATACAAAAGAATAAGTTAGACTAAAGCATATGAATAAGACGGAGGTGAGAAAATGCGTATCGACCGTGTGAAGCTGATCGCCGAAATGGCACGGCAAGAAATCAGCGTCAAAGACCTGGCGGAAAAGTCTGGCGTATCCAGAGTGACCGTCACCAGCATGAGAAGCGGAAAAAGCTGCTCTGCCAATTCCGTGCATCACGTTGCTTGTGCCCTGGGTATCCAGGTGGAAGAACTTATGGAGGTGAAAGAGAATGGCTAAAGGAATGTGCCACATCCCCGTAGTGGGACGCATGGAGAAGGACGAAAACGGCGAGTGGTTCCTGAACAAGGAGAAATCCGAGTGGGCGGACATCCCCGCAACCGTCATTGCAGAGTTCCTGATCCAGCAGTTCGGCTATGACGCGATCTTCAACGGGGGCAACGGGAACGATTAAACGGATTCGAACGAGATTAAACGGGAATAAACGGACTCTTCGGAACTTTTCCTTGACTGAATCGAAAAGTTTGTGTCTCGTCAGGAACCCTGGTGATTTGCGGCATTTCGCTGTAAAATTGTTCGAGGTTAACGATTAAACGGATAAACGGATTAAACGGCACAGGGGTATATATCCGAAAATACATGAGTGACTGCATTAAACGGACGTCATGCGAATCCGTTTAATGTCCGGTTAATCGTAGAAAAAGCCGTTTAATCCCTAGATATGGATATATAGAGAAGTAAGTATAGAAAATAGTTTTATAATCTTCTTCTTTTACTGTGTTTTCAGAACTCCATCTCTTCAAATTCGTTACTACCCCTAGAAACCGAATCCGTTTAATCCGTTTAATCAATCTACAACAGAAAGCAGGTGAAAACTTGACGTCAAATATCATTCCCTTTTCCGATGAAGACAAGTATGGGGCAGCACTCCACTTCGAGGAAGAAGCGGGGAGAGAGGCGGAGGTGGCAAACCCAGCACCGCCCTTTGAACCGCTGGATCCCTTTTTCATACCGTTCAGAAAGGAGGAATTTCCCGTTGATATGCTCCCAGCCCCGGCAGCTGATATGGTCAGCGCAGTGGCGGAGAGCACACAGACCACCTTGGACATGGCGGGAACCTGCGTCCTGGCTGTCCTGGCCACGGCGGTGCAGGGGAAAGCCCACATCCAGATGAAACCCGGATGGGTGGAGCCGCTCAATCTGTTCTGCCTGGTGGTGGCAGAGCCTGGGGAACGAAAGAGCGCCGTCCTGGCGCAGATGAAGCAGCCCCTGGAAGACTACGAGCAGAAAGCCAACGAAGCCCTCCGTCTCTCCATTGAGCGCTCACGGTCAGAACAGCGCACGTTGGAAGCACGGCGTGTGAATTTGGAAAAGAAGTTGGCCAACGGGGAAGACCCGGACATCCGGCGAGACCTGCGGGGGGTCAACGAGGAGATCGCAGCGTTCCAGCCCGTCCACCCGGTCCGCCTGCTGGCGGACGACTGCACACCGGAAGCGCTGACCAAGCTGCTGGCGGAGAGCGACGGACGGATCGGGGTGTTCTCTGCGGAGGGCGGTATTTTCGACACCATCAGCGGCAGCCGCTTCAACACCTCCGTCAACATGGACGTGTTCCTGAAAGGCCACGCCGGGGACAGCATCCGGGTGAACCGGCTGAACCGACCGGCGGAGTACATCCCACATCCCGCTCTGACCGTCCTGCTGATGGTGCAGCCGGACGTGTTGCGGGAATGTATCAGCAACCAAGCATTCATGCAACGGGGGCTGATGGCCCGTTTCCTCATCGCCTGGCCGGAATCCAGGGTAGGCAACCGCGTGTATGACACGCCACCCATCCCGGAAACAGTGAGCGCAGCCTACGAAAAGGTGGTTACCCAACTGCTGACCCTTGCGCCGGAGGGGGACAAGCCCTTCCTGCTGTGCCTGGACGAGGAGGCTCAAAACTTTTCCAGAGGTCTCTTTCAAGACCTGGAGCAGCAGATGAACACCGACTTCAAGGGGATGGCCGGATGGCCACAGAAGCTGCATGGTGCAGCTGGGCGCATCGCCGGTATCATCCACCTGGTGGAAGACCCGGAGAACGGAGTAGATACCCTGGTGACTGTGGAGGACCTTGGTCGAGCGTGGCAGATCGCCGCTTATTTTCTCACTCACGCCATGACCATCTTCAAGACGGCGGACGTGGAGGAGACCTTGGCGAAGCAGTGCCTGGAAAAGCTGCGAGGGCTTCGGGAGAAGTTCGGGAACTCTATTTGGACAAGAGAGGCAATCAGGCAAGCGACCAAAGGAATCTTTCGCAAGAATGGCGGGAGTGCTGCCCTTACGGCAGCCCTGGACGAGCTGATCACACGGGGCTATCTCCGCTCCTGGCAGGGCTGGCCGACGGAGGAGCAGAAAAGACCGACGACGTACTATGAATTAAGAAAAGAGGCATGATGGAGTTGCACGGACAGCGGGTGCAAGTCGCCCGCTGCTGAGAATAGACAGTAAGGACAGAAAAAGCGCCGCCCCCGGTGCTACCAACACTGGGGACGGCAAGGCGGTTTTGCTCACTAGAAACCGCCTCTAGTATGACAGAATACAGGAGGTATTTCAAGATGAAAAAGAAATTGATCAGCCACCGGGAAGCAACCCAGTTTTTCTATGACAACGCCATGTTCATGTGCTGCGAGGACACGATTCCTGATGAAGTCGTCATTTCGGCGCTGGGAAAAGATGCACTTCGTTTTGCATATGACATGAATCGTCCCCACGAAAGAGTGCTGATGTGTGCGTATGGCATCGGCCACCACACTGAATGCGCCTTGAATATGAAAGGCTTTCTCGTAGCTGTTACGTATTACAACATCTCGACGCTTCTGGAAGAGCGCAAAGAGCGTGAAAGCGAGGGAGACGATGAAGATTAAGTTCAGCTACCAGCCCGGCGAAGAAAAGTGGGCGTACCTGGTCAGCAACCTGGTCATTGCCACCCTGTGCAGGCTGGCAGGGAAGAACCCCAGGGTCAAGGAACGGCAGGAGCACCCGCCGACCAAGCACATCTACATCACCAGCAAGCCGCCCGTCCCCGATGATGGGGATGGCGGTTGATCTGGTGAGATTTTGGATAGGCTGGGCAAGGCATGCGGAGATTGCTCAGGCCCTAAAAAGGGGAGAGACCAGCTGCGTTGGACGTGAAAAAGGGTGGTGGGAGACCACCACCCTGATAGAAGGGACTGCTTGACATATCTGACCGGAACACGTATACTATAGATGCAAGGGCGCTGCCGGTAGACGGTTCACCCCCTACTTAGCGAATGAAGTAATCGCCGAAACTTTGCGAGGGTCACGGCGGTTACTTCTTTTTTATGTTCCAGGCAGCAATGAACAGGCCAGCAAGGCCGATCAGCACCAACGTGTATGCAAACAGGTCGGAATAAGTTACCATTGGACAGCCCCCCTTTCTCAACGAACAGGGGGCAAGAAGCTCCGCCCCCTGAAGCAGGGAGCGAACCGCCTACCGTTACTGGCAGCGCCAGGGATAGGATACCACAGGTTGAAAAAGAAGGCAAGCTGTGGTATAATAAAAACCGATAAAGGGCATGAGTACCGCACAATTTGTGTTAGCCTGATAAGGGCATGGGAAACAGTTTCACTCCTAACTGTTCTCATGCCCTTTTTCTGTTATCTCATGGTCATTTTCTTGTGTTGGGCATCACACAAAACGGCCTATTCTATCGTCGGCGGACGTAAAACGGAGGTACTTTATGCCTGATATTATCCCTGAAATGAACAAGAAGGCAGGCGCTGCGGCTGCACCTGAATCCGCAGGAACCCCCGAAGTGGAAAGCGAGCTGAAAGAACAGCCCGTTGACGCTCCGGAGAAGAAATACACCGACGAGGATTTAGACCGCATCCTTGCCGGTAAGATCGCACGAGAACGCCGCAAACTCACGGAGTCTATCAGCTCCCAGCTGGCGGCGGAACTGGACAAGCGGGAACACGACATTTTGAAGCGTGAACTTATGGCCGACGCACGGGAAAAACTGATCGCAGATCGGCTTCCGCCTGAACTCTCGGATTGCCTCCAGTACGAGAGCAAAGAGGAGTTCGACCGCTCTTATTCTGCTGTTGCTGCGGCGTTCAAAAGCGCCTTGCAGGCTGGCATGAATGATAGAATGCGAGGGCATGCCCCTCGTTTTTGCGAACCCAATCCCGGCGGCGTTGACCGTGTTCGTGACGCTTTTGCACGAAAGGATTGACGATAATTGCCTATTGACCTAACAACGAAGTTTCTTCCCTATGTGGATGAAATGTTCTATAAAGAGAGTAAAAAGTCTCTGCTGACCAACCAGGATTTTAGCTGGGAAGGCGCTCATGCTGTCAAGGTGTACAAGATCAGCACCAGTCAGATGAACGACTACAACCGCACCGGCGCTGACAACGGCAACTGGAGCCGTTACGGCGCTGTGGCTGGCCTGGACGCCACCACCGAAACCATGACCCTGCGCAAGGATCGCAGCTTCACCTTCGCCATCGATCGCCTGGATCAGGACGAGACCGGCGACCAGCTGGCGGCAGCTTCCGCCCTGGCCAGACAGCAGCGGGAAGTCATCATCCCCGAAGTGGACGCCTACGTTTACGGCGTGATGACCGAAGGCGCTGGCTCCAAGCCTGACGCCTTGGAGCTGACCAAGGCCAACGTCTATGAGGAAATCCTCAAGGGCTCCGAAGTCCTGGACAATGCCATGGTATCCGAGACCGGCCGCGTCCTGGTGGTCACTCCGGCCACCTACACCCTGATGAAGCAGTGTACCGACATCACCATGGAGACCGACATCGGCAACGACCTGCGCCTGAAGGGCGTCATCTCCATGCTGGACGGCATGGACGTGGTTCGGGTTCCGGCGTCCCGTCTGCCTGCTGACTTCGGGTTCCTGATCGCCCATCCCTGTGCCACTGTGGCGCCCACCAAGCTGGAAAGCTACAAGGCACATGAAGACCCGCCCGGTATCTCCGGCAGTCTGGTGGAGGGCAGAATCACCTACGACGCCTTTGTGCTGGACAACAAGACCAAGGCCATCTACTATCAGCGTGGCGGCCTGGTGCTGACCTCTGCCGCTGGCGCTGCTGCCGGTGCCACCAAGGTGACCGTCTCCACCGCCAAGGGCAAGGGCAACAGCTACAAGTACAAGGTGGACGCAGCTGTTCCCGTGGCTGGTGCTGACTGCTCCGCCTGGACGGCGTGGAACGGCACTGCCGACATCACCGCGGCAACCGGCGCAACCCTGGTCATCGTGGAGGTGGACGGCAACGGTCTGGCTGTGAAGGCCGGTTCCGTCACTGTGACCGCCAAGGCGTAAATACTAAGAAATACTAAATTTAATTCCCCTCTGGGCGTCCCTGCAATCGT
>OGDF01003964.1_pt1 | contig 17392 bp, 10 predicted proteins | sample 1570141 | NCBI WGS metagenome assembly OGDF01 (sample SAMEA4370581, study PRJEB24528) | human gut metagenome | reverse complement strand
TAACCCCAGTTCGTGTCAGTATACTTCCCTATCTCTGGGCAGGTCTTCTCTTCCTGTCCACTAAAGTTTTCACCATCAAGGATTTGCGGTTCACAGCAGGGTACATCATACCCTACCTCAGCCACACCTCCACGGGTGGTAGGTATCGAAACCGAACTATCCAGTGCCATAGTCTCAATCCCTACTTTATGTCTATGCCGTTTCTCGTATCCGATGACGGCATACAACAAACTCGCATAGGTTGCTTATTCATTTCAGTAGCGCTTTATTATCCATGCAGGAAACCCCGCAAAGATACTTGTATGCAAATATACGAAATTATATACATACCATCACACTTTTGAAACACAAATGTAAGGTTCATTTTAGTTCAAGATAAACTCATATCTAAACTCTACCCCCCCCCAAGCGGTTTATAATCAATGCCTTAACGCGAAAAAGCCTGTCCCCGAACAAGGAACAGGGCCTAAAAATAAATCTATCAACAGAGGTTATTCAGCCTTCTTGCCGCAAAGATACTTCAGCCAGAACTCACGATTCGAATTCAGGAAGTGATTTCCCTGATAGCCATGATAACCATGCATTCCGTCAGGATATATCATGAACTCGAACTTCTTATTATGCTGGTGCAATGCATCGATAAGCTGAAGAGTACTCTGGAAATGCACATTGTCATCACCTGTTCCGTGAGTGATTTTCAGCATAATAGGCTCTATTTCACCGGCCTCTGCAGCTGCCGCAGAAGCCGCATCATAAACCACCGGATACTCAGGAACATACTTTATTACTTTCGAGTCTCTGTAACCCTCCGGATTAGTCTGCGGAGTCTCCATGAAACGCTCTGTATAATGAGTGTCATACAGAATCCAGTCATAAACTCCACCGCCGGCGATGCCGTAATGGAAGTACTCAGGAGCGGTGAAAAGCAGCATGCAAGTCATGGTTCCACCGAATGAGAATCCCTCCACGCCGATCTTGTCACCATCTACATAAGGAAGCGATTTCAGATACTTGGCCCAAGAGATGAAATCCTGTACTTCATAGGTATTCAAGTGTTTATAAACCATATCCAGTCCCGCACGTCCATTATGTCCGGCAGCGCGGCAGTCAGCTGTCACCTCTATTATATCATTATCCGACCACCACTGGTTGCGGTTCGAAGGCTGCATCCAAAAATCCTTAACCAGCGGTGTATCAGGACCGCCGTAGATATCCACATGCACCGGATACTTGCGTGAAGGGTCGAAATTCTTCGGAAAAACTATATAAGCAGGAAGTTTCAATCCATTGTCTACCGTTATGTAAATCAGCTGTGGAAGCGCATATTTGGAAGCATCATAATCTGGTCCCTTCTTGTCAGCCACCACCTGGCCCTTACCGTCAGAAGAACGGCAAACACGAACCTGTGTAGGAGTAGTGAAGTTGGACAATGCCGCCGCGAAGTATTTTCCGTCCGGTGAGAAGGAAACGCCGCTCACATTCATAGAAGTATCCGTAAGAGCAGTAATCTGGCCCTTGGCATTGACCTTATACAAACACTCGCGGACAGAAGCGTCCCGGCAGGCGGTGAAGTACACGTCCCCTTTGCGGGCATCGGCGCGGAGCAGCGAAATTCGCCAGTTCGGTCCGTCGGTCAGTCTGCGCAGCTGGCCGTCATAGGAGAGGAAATAGATCTGCTGCCAGCCTGTCTCGAAGCTGCGCGCCATGTACAATCCCTTATCCGTGAACAACATACCGTTTATCCAGTCGAGCCAAGTCTTGTACTCCTCGTGATAAATGTGCTTCTTCGAACCATCCGCCGCAGAAACGCTGTAAAGGTCGAGTGTGTTCTGGATTCGAGGCTCGCGCGCGATGAAAAATTCCTGACTGTCGGCGCCCCAGAAAGGAGTCCCGAAATACTGATCCTCCTTTTCGTCGAAGTCCGCCCACACGATCCCGTCTTTGTTCAGGTCAATGATGCCGATCTTCACTTCCGGGTTTGGTTCTCCTGCCTTAGGATAGCGCGTATTTCTAAGCGTACCATCCTGACCGGCAGCTGAATAAATCGGAAACATCGGAACTGCTGTGTTGTCGAATCTGTAGAATCCTATTTTCTTGGAGTCAGGTGACCACCAGAATGCGCGGTACCTGGATGGACGTCCGAAGATTTCTTCGTAGTAAACCCATGATGCATAGCCATTTAAGATAAGCTCAGAACCGTCATTGGTCAGTCGGCGTTCTTTTCCTGAAGCTATGTCATAGACATAAAGATCGTTGCTTCTGGTAAATGCGAGCATGGATGAGTCCGGGGAGAAGGTTAGATTTACGGCGCCTTCCGGATGTGCCGGGAAGTCTGAATAACGTTCTGGTGCAGGGATCCTGCCCATGGATTTGCAGTCTTTCGCTCTTACTGCAAACGACTGCTCGTCGGTGTAAGTGCCGTCGTATGTGAATGTTACGACGTCATCTGAGAGCCATTTCCAACGAGATGGAATCCTGTTGAATTCCTGGGCTCCGGCGGAAAAAGCCATCACTGTCGCGAGGATTCCGCCAAAGAGAAGGTTACGCATCATAAGAAATAATCATCTTTAAAGTTTACCAGATATACTTTTTCTACGGCTCTGGTGATCGCCGTGTAAAGCCATTTATAATCGTCTGCAGTAAAAAATTCTTGCCAGAAAGGATTGTCGATAAAGACGCAACGCCACTGGCCGCCCTGGGATTTATGACAGGTGATGGCATTGGCGTATTTCAGTTGCAACGCGTTGTAAAACAGGTCTTCACGAACTGCGTCGTAGCGTTTTTTCTTGGTTGTGAGATGGGCATAATCCGCCAACACTCCCTGATAAAGCGCGTTCTGCTGCTCGTAAGTCAGCGATGCGGATTCGGATTCGAGTGTATCCAAGCAGACTTTCGCGGAGATTTCCTGATCGTTATAGTCAGGGAAAGACAGCCTGGCCTGCGCGAAATGCAGTCCGTATCTGTCTTCGTAATGGTTTATGGACAAAAGGTTTACGATGTCGCCGTTTGCGATGTAGTCCATATCTTTCATATCTTCGATGAACTGGTAGCAGTTCTTCACGACCATGAGTTTGTCGCCGCGCACGAGCCTCTCCTCCTTGTACTGGATCTGGCTCCGGATGCCGGCGTTGTACCTGTTCGCGCGTTTGTTCGACCGGCTCAGAACGATGGTCTCGTCCTCCCCATATCTGTCGTAGGCGTCTGTCAATGCCTCTATGAGTTCTCCGCCGTTAATTCTCTGAATATCAGTGAATCCGTCAGTGCTAAGTTCGAGATTTTCGATAGGGAAAAGTGCGCCTCCGGATTCGTAATCTTCCGCGATTACTGTCCTCAGGATAGTAGCGTTATAGAGAATTCCCGAATCTTTCTGTTGTCTGACCACAGTAGTGAGTTCCGCCCATGACACTCCCCCGAAATGGTCCATATATTCGTGTGACAATGCCGGACTGTATTCGTGTCCCACCGGCGGCAGCTGTGCCGAGTCACCGATAAGTATCAGCCTGCAACCCAATCCGTTACGCACGTATGACACAAGATCTTCGAGCAGGTTTCCCGTTCCGAACTGGACATTCGTCTGCTGGCTTCCGCCGTCGATTCCGATAAGAGACACCTCGTCCACGATGAACAGCGCGTCCTTCAGTTTGTTCGGTGCCAATGAGAATGAACCGAAGCCGTTTTCTCCGACGGATTTCTGGCGGTAGATCTGTTTATGCACTGTGTAAGCCGACATGCCCGAATACATTGACAAAACCTTGGCAGCTCTTCCGGTGGGCGCGAGCAGCACGCATGGAACCTCGAACTCCTTCAGGCCCGCGATGACAGCGGAGATGGCGGTGGTCTTTCCGGTTCCCGCGTAGCCGTTCAGCACGAGGATATCGCCCTCGTCAGCCGTCAGGAATTCAGCAGCCTGATGCAGGAAAACATCCTGACAGTCAGTTGGTTCATACTGGAAATGGTCCCGGAATTTGGAGTATAGAAAATCTGCCCGTCCCATAATCTAACGGTTTTTGCCGCTGAAAATCATCATGGCGACAGCGAGGATAGGGTAAATTTCCACACGTCCGAGGAACATGTCGAGAATGAAAGTAATTTTGGCCATCACTGGCAATCCGTTGTAATTTCCGAAGGTCCCGACACTTTCGATGCCAGGGCCCACATTGCTCAGGCAGCTAATCGACGTCGCCACCGCATTCTGTATGTCCATGCCTGACATGATGGTCAATGCCACTGAGGCACCGATAGTTATGAAGTAAAGGCACATAAATACAACGTGCGGATAGATTTCGTCTTTATCCAAAATATGGTTTCCGATGTGAAGTCTATTTATGGATGAAGGGTGCACAACATTCTTTACCTGCTGTCCGATAGTCTTGAATATGAGCAACATACGGTCCGCTTTGATACCTCCTGCCGTAGATCCCGCCATACCGCACGGAATAGTGATTATGATAGTGATGATGCAGGCAAAAAGCGGCCAGGTATTATTATCAGATATCGCGAAACCTGTGGTCGATATGGCGCTTATTACATGGAAGAACCCTGTCATTAATGACTGTCCCCAGGTAAAACATGTGCCCTGGAATTTCAACGAGAGCGAAACCAATAAGGCTGAGATGACTATGGATAAGACGTAAAATTTCAGCACAGGGTTATTAAGCGGTTTTAGGCTTCTCGTGGCGAATACCATGAAAATAAGGCCGAAATGAATGGATGCTATCAACATGAAAAACATGGTAATCAAGTTGATAGCCGCTGAATTATACGTAGCGATAGAAAGATCCTTCGTGCTGAATCCTCCAGTCGACACCACGCTGAAAGCATGGTTTATCGCGTCGAAAGAGTCCATACCTGCTAGCCAATAACAGAGGAACGCAGCGATTGTGATTCCGAAATAAACGATAGTGAAAATCCAGACGGTCTTGTTCGCCCTGCTCTTATAGCCCTCACGAGATAGAGAAGAGACCTCCATATTCGTCAACCTGAGTCGTACCGGGCTGGACGAAGGGATAATCAGCAGCAGAAAGACCACGACTCCCAAACCGCCGATAAAGTGCGTGGAGGAGCGCCAAAACAACAGACTGTCAGGAAGTTGCTCTACGCTCGCAAGTATAGTACCACCGGTAGTCGTGTAGCCTGAAACCGTCTCGAAAAGAGCATTGATGACCGAAAACGGCCCACCCCACAGCACGTAGGGCAACATGCCGAAAATGAAGGACAGCAGCCAGGACAGGACGATAATCATATATCCGTCTTTCAGGCTGATATTCGGCGACTTGCGCACGAAAATGAATGGGAAGATTCCCACTGTGAAAGTCAATGTAAAGCTGATGATCAATGCCGCGAGCGCGCTGTCGTTTCCGTTGGCAATGGACACCAATATGGACAGAAACATGAAGAACGCACTTGCAAGAAGTGCGAACCCGACATTTCTGGATATGACCTTCAGATTCATTCTGTTACCCTTTTAATCTTCTGTATGTTTCTCCATACTTTCCCGCATGGCTTTAATGCGTTTGCGGAGCTGGATATTCTCGCCTACCACTTCCGTGATGCCTTCATTCAGTTCCGAAAGCTGGTCATCGCCGTCGAAAGTGTAAGAATATTTGCTTCCGAACGACCGGTAATTGGTCAGTCCGTTCAACATCTTATATATAGGGTTCACGTAGTAAGCCAGCAAGAAGAAAAGCAGGAGCAATACCATCAGAAGTCCGACGGCGACCGCTACCGCTCCAGGTATGATACTCCGGTAAAATCCGCGCTCGAATGTCTGGGAATTCTTCTGCAACTCATTGTAAATGGCCGTGTTGAGAATATTGATATCCGAACTGAGACGATTGTATTTAGGCTGCAGCCTGTCGAAATACCACTCACGCGCATTGATGAAATCCGAAAGAATCACGTTCTGCAGTTCGAAGGTCGTGAGCATGTAAGCCGAGTACGAGTAAAGCACCGAGTCCGCCAATGTCATCATTCCGGGTGAGTTCAATGATGATTTCAGGCTGTCGCAATGCGCGATGAAGTCATTCTGCCTCAGTTCAGGGAGCCTCTTCACGGAGTTCTCACCGATTACCTCAAGTATCTGAAGATTATAGGCATTGCTCGCATCGGCAAGACGTTGCGAAGCGTTGATACTGCCTATGTTCTCTGCGATGAGTTCAGTTACGTAGTTGCTCATCCTGCTGTATTCCATGATGGAGATGAAGCTGGACACCAGTAGGACGACTGCTATCGAGCTTAGGCTCAATGTCAGTTTCATCTTCATGGTAAGCTTGAAGGTTTTCAAACTTGTTCGCAATTTCCTGAACATCATAACATTAGTTATCTGGTATTACACTTCAATATGCACATCACCTCGTCGTCATCATACGGACTGCCGTTTTTGCGGAGGATGTCGTGGAACCATACTTCAGGCTCCTCTGTAGGACATGGATCGTGCATAGTCGACCATGGGAAGATGGTGTTGCTCTTTCCGGCTACTAATCCCCAGTTAATGGCGCCGATATTTTCTCTTCTGAGCATAGGAAGAATGGTCTGGAAGGTACTTCCCTCAGTTCTCGCCATATATTCGGTGCAAATCATCGGACGACCATAAGCCTTGAGCGTATCTACGAGTTCCTGATGGCTGTCCAACGGGGCATAAGTATGGTAAGTCACTATGTCTGAATGGTCTATCTGCCACAGATTCATATCTCCGAGCTTGTTGCTCCAGATTCCCGCAGTCAACGGCTGTGACGGATTCACTTTACGTGCCCATGAGAAGATGTCCTTCAACAGAGGGAAGCTTCTATATCCGTATCTGTCAGGATCTTGACCGCCACCCGGTTCGTTATATAGGTCCCACATCAGGATTCGGTCGTCATCACGGAATGTAGTCAGGATATCAGTAACATAGTCTTCCAGGACATTGACAATAGCCGTAGTGTCGGCGGCATAGTCACATCCGCTTCCGCATGGTCCGAAATAGAGAATGCCCGGGTCTTTCACCCAACCTGAATTGTGTACGCCTTTCTTAGGTTCCGGCTGAGGTCCGGGAGCGTAACTCTCATTCCAGCAGTCGTCCAGGAACACGAACATAGTGGAAATACCATGTCCTGATGAGATAGCTAAATATTTGTTCATCCTCTCTACCAAGCCATCACGGTCGGTCTCCCAGAGCACATGATGGAGGAAGACGCGCATACAGTTAAATCCGAGTCTCTCGGCCCAGTCGAGTTCACGTTCGATAACTTCTGGGTCGAAGGTCTCAGCCTGCCACATTTCAAGCTGGTTCACAGCATAAGACGGTATGAAGTCGCATCCGGAAATCCATCCCTGTTCGACATACCATTCGCCGGCTTTATGCTTGGACCATCGTCCGTCATTCTTGTCTGCGCAGCCAAAGCAAACAAGTGTCACTAAAGCAGTTACAATCGCTGCTATAATCGTGGTCTTCTTCATTCTAGTGTTTTATCAGTTTAGCGGCAGCTATCGCGCAGTTGATTCCGTCGATGGCTGAGGATACGATTCCTCCTGAATATCCGGCGCCTTCACCGCAAGGGAAAAGGCCCTGGACCTGAGGACATTGATAATCCTCACCACGGACGATTCTCACCGGTGACGAAGTTCTGGACTCGACTCCGAGGAGCAATGCATCTTCTGTGTAATATCCGCGCATCTTATTGTTAATCAATGGGAATGCTTTCTGTAGACGTGTAGCGACACACTCTGGAAGCAGTTCGTAAAGCGGTGCTGAAACCACTCCCGGACGATAAGACGTCTCAGGAAGGTCCTCCGACATCTGTTCCTCGCAGAAGTCCACCATACGCTGTGCAGGTGCACAGAACTTGTTTACCTCACCGTTCGCATCCGGCTGCGCATGAGCGGCAGCATAGTCGAACATCTTCTTCTCCACGTCATGCTGGAAGTTAAGGAGCGAGAATGCACCATATTTCTTATACTCTTCCGGTACATCATCAGGTTCCACAGACACCACTACACCGGCATTGGCCCACTTGGAATTACGGGCAGAATTCGACATGCCGTTGAGCACGGTATAGCCGTCTTCGGTGGAGGATGGGACGAGGATGCCGCCCGGGCACATGCAGAACGAGAACACTCCCCTTTCATCGACCTGCTCGACGAACGAGTACTCGGCCGCAGGGAAGCCCGGCTCCCACTGTCCGCGATAGCGTATCTTGTTTATGAGGTCCTGCGGATGTTCGACGCGCACGCCCATCGCGAAGCCCTTCGCCTGCAGTTCCCAACCCTTCTTGTCGAAGAGTTCGTAGATGTCGCGGGCTGAATGTCCGGTCGCCAGAATGACTGCTTTCGCTTTGAAGGTCAATGTCTTGGCGGTCTTGTCGTTTATTTCGCCGCCCTTGCTGTCGTCGAACGCGGTGACTGTGATGACACCATTTTCGTCTCTGTCAATGTCGGTGACACGTGTCTGGAAATGGTATTCTCCGCCGTGTTCGAGGATACATTCGCGGATGTTGCTCACCAGGCGTGGAAGTTTATCGGTTCCGATATGCGGATGAGCGTCGACGATGATGGACGGATCTGCTCCGAAGTTCACGAACTGATAGAGGACTTCTCTGTTGTCGCCGCGTTTGGATGAACGGGTGAAAAGTTTTCCGTCTGAGAATGTGCCTGCTCCGCCTTCTCCGTAGCAATAGTTTGAATCAGCGTTGATTACGCCTGCTCTGGAAAGTTTGGCAATATCCGGTTTACGTCCGCTCACATCTTTACCGCGCTCGATAACTATAGGTTTAAGACCGAGCATGAGGAGTCGCAGCGCCGCGAACATTCCTGCAGGGCCCGAACCTACCACGAGTACTGGTTCAGCATCATGAACATCCTGATATTCAGGGAGTTTATATTCTTCGTAAGGTTCATCTTTCTTATATGCTTCTACACGGTAGCGCATGGTGACGTCGCCGCGTGCGTCGATGGAGCGGTGCACGATGTGACAATGCGCATCAGCATTCACTAATGTCGGTTGGTATGATTTGGTCGGGTCGATTACATTTATCACAGCGTTAGGTTTCAAGTTCAACGCCTCAGCCGCTGCCATTCTAATGTCGTCTACTCTCGGTTCACGTCCCATTCTGCAGGACACTTCAAATTCTATCATATATCTTCTTAAATTTCTAAAAATCAGCCATACGGGATACCGGAGAAACATCGAGCGGTGTACGCTCTCCTGCAAGATAATGGTAATAACCTGCGATAGCTATCATCGCTGCGTTATCTGTCGTAAACTTGAACTCCGGCAGATATGTATTCCATCCGCGCTTGCGTCCTTCTTCCTCGATACGGTTACGCAGACCGCTGTTCGCAGACACGCCACCTCCTATCGTAATCTCTTTAATACCAGTTTGTTTAGCCGCCTTGATCAGCTTGTCCATGAGAATATCGATAAGCGCTTTCTGGAAACTTGCGCAGATATCTTCCTTGTTTTTCTCCATGAAATCAGGATCCTTCGCCATCTCATCTCTTACGAAATAGAGCAACGACGTCTTGATACCGCTGAAACTGTAATCTAATCCAGGGATATGCGGTTTGGCGAACTTGAACCTCTCAGGATCACCGAGTTTTGCCAACTTGTCTATTACAGGTCCGCCGGGATAGCCCAGTCCCATCATCTTGGAACATTTGTCGAACGCCTCACCTACGGCGTCATCTATGGTCTGTCCGAGAATTTCGTAATCCAGAGGGCTGTTCACCTGGACTATCTGAGAGTTACCTCCTGAGACTAAGAGGCACAAATATGGAAATTCAGGATGGTGATTCTCCTTGTCATACTGCTTTACGAAATCCGCAAGTATATGTCCCTGAAGATGGTTCACCATCACAATCGGAATATCGAGAGCCACACCCAATGCCTTCGCGAATGAAGTGCCTACAAGCAAAGACCCCAACAAACCGGGCCCTCTCGTAAACGCGATGGCCGTAAGATCTTCCGGCTTCACTCCGGCTTTCGCAAGTGCTTGACTTACAACCGGAACAATATTCTGTTCATGCGCACGCGACGCCAACTCCGGCACCACTCCGCCATAATCCTTATGAACCTGCTGGCTTGCAATCACATTGGACAAAAGGTATCCGTCCTTGATTACTGCAGCGGAAGTATCATCACACGATGATTCTATTCCGAGAATTATATCTGACTTCTCCATATTTCAATCAAAACTTCAAGCTACAAATATAACATTAAAATTTCAATTTACGTGCGACATGATTATACGAAAATAACACAGATTCTTTGTATCTTTGTACAGCATATATATAAGAAGTATCAAAAAGACGATTAAAATATTCTACCGGTTGGTAATATTACTCGTGACGTTCATCGTCGCGGGCATTATCGCCTTGCAATCTTCTGTCGTCCAGACTCGTCTGGCAGACAAAGTCCTCACCACACTGAACGAGAGCATTGACGGAGACATAAAGGTCGGAAAAATCACGGCCAATCCTTTCAAAGCCGTAGTTATTAAAGACTTGGCAGTCATTGACAAGCACCCTTACGAGAGCCGCGTGGACACATTTTTCCGGGCCGGGTACGTGACGGCGAAGTTCAATCTCCGGACGCTCCTGAGCGGCAACATCAGCATCGGGGCGGCGAAGGTCACTGACGGTGAGTTTAATCTGGTCATCGAACCGGTCATGATCGGCGACAGCGCGACGACTCAGGTGAACCTCAAGCGCATCTTCCGGCTCGGCACTAATCCTGACAAGGAAAAGAGCGTTTCCGACAAGGAAATCTTCAGCATCGGCGACGTGCGTCTCGAAAACATGAAGTTCACGATGCGGAATTTTAAACGTGACGCGTCGGAGTTCGGGTACGACGGCATGAACTGGTACGACCTCGAAGTGGACAGTATATACGTGAAAGGCAGGGACTTGCGAATGAAAGGCGGCGTAATGTCCGGCACCTGCGATCAGATGTCTTTCCGTGAAAAGAGCGGTTACGTATGCCAACATCTTTCCGGCAGCACGAAGGTCGGCAACGGCAAGACCATAATCGAAAATCTGCGACTCATCGACAATTGGTCGGACGTCGACATCCCCGATTTCGTGATGAGTTACAAGAATACGGAGTCGTGGTCTGACTTTATCAATGCGGTCCGCATGACGGGAACCATCCGTCGCAGCGCCGTGAGTATGAACACATTGCGATTCTTCGCCCCAGCTCTCGCCCAATTCAGGATGACCACCACCATAACCGGAAAGTTCGATGGTTATGTCAATGATTTTGATCTCAAGGGTATACGTTTCTCCACAACAGATACGGACGGCTTCGCCGATAAACCGACCTCACATAACGGCGGAATTTCCGGCGAACTGGACGGCTCAGTCACAGGACTTCCTGACTCTTATGCCATGATGGTAAATGCCAATGTCCATAAGCTGACATTCTCTACACATGGACTGGAAAAATTCGTAAAAGGCTGGGCACCAAGTGTTAATCTCGACCTGGACAAGTTCTGTAAAGGAGAACGTCTCACTTTCCGCGGAAGAGCAAGCGGACCTCTGAATCGTCTCCATGCACATGGAACCATGCATACGGACTTCGGAAAAGCAGACCTGAACGTCACCCTGCGTAATGTCATTGACCCGAACCGTCCTCTCGAAATCGGGGGCAGCGCAAGCACCGAACGGCTTGATATTGGGCGCATTATGGCGGGTATTCCGGTCGGAGAATGCGACATGAGGACTGGGCTGAACGCGACTTTCGCGAAGGATTCGCTGGGTATCGTCATCGACTCGCTTTATGTGGACGGGCTGGATGTTTTGGGGTATAAATATAGCAATATCGCGGCTGTGGGCACGTTCTCGCAGGATGCTTTCGACGGACGAATCGTGTGCAGCGACCCGAATCTGAACTTCCTTTTCCAGGGTATATTCTCGCTTTCTTCGAAGACGAAAAACGCTCTGTATCAGTTCTATGCAAACCTCGGTTACGCCGATTTGCACGCATTGAACATCGACAAGCGCGGGGTGTCGAAGATGAGTCTGAGTACGCAGGCGAACTTCACGAGAATCAGCGGCGAGGACATTATCGGAAACATCAGCATAAAGGACGTGATGCTGGAGGACGAGCACGGACGGCATGACGTGGGCGATATCGAGATTGCGTCACACATGGGCGACGAGCTGAACAGAGTGCGTCTCCATTCTGCTTTCGCGGAGGGTTCTTACGTGGGTAACAAGTTCTTGGCCAGCTTTATACGGGACATACAGAATGTTTCTACGCTGAAAGAGTTGCCGTCGCTCTACAAGTCCGGGCAGGCTAACTGGGACAACAACAGGTATGAGCTTTCGTTCCTGTTCCACAATACGAAAGATGTGTTGTCGTTCTTTGCGCCTGGGGCCTATATCGCTGACAGTACGGCGCTTTCGATGAAGATTACGGCGGACGGACAGATGAAAGCGAATGTCAAGTCGGGACGTATCGCATTGAAAGATAAATATTTGAAGGGAATAAAGCTCAGCGCGGACAACACTTCAGGAAAATTGGGCGGAGTGATGACAGTGGGTGAACTTTCTGCAGGGCCGATAAAGACTATGGCCAACAAGCTGAGTTTCAATGCCGACGCGGATTCGTTGAGCGTGGATTTCAGTTATGACAACAAGACCGAACTGGAGAACCGCGGCGTTATCCATTTAGGTGGCAATATCTTCCGCGATGAAAATGATACGCTTCGTGCGAAGTTCCGTTTCTTCCCGTCACACATCTTGCTGAATGGCGCCAAATGGGATATTTCGTCGTCGGATATAAGCTTCGGCGGAAGTGACATAAACATCGGCAATCTCAGTATACACGGTGATAATCAGTCGATTGTGCTTTCCGGAGGTTACTCACCTACCATGGCGGACACTTTGAGACTGAAGATGGACAAATTCGATATCTCGATGTTGAATGCGTTCTCGAAAATGGATCTGAAAATCAAGGGTTTGCTATCCGGAAATGCTGTCCTGATTTCGCCGACGAAAGAGAGAACCGGACTGCTTTTGGGCATGACTTGCGAATCCGGAGAGTTCGGTGGAGAAAGAATCGGAACTTTGAGAATGGCCGGCGTATGGAACGAAGAGCGACATGGGTTCAACTATGTGTGCCGCAATGAGTTGGACGGTGTGCAGAATCTCAACGCCTACGGTAATTTCTACCCGAAGACGCGACTCCTGGAAGGTAAAGTCACCCTCGACAGACTCAATGTCGGTTATGGTATGCCGTTCCTGAATTCGATTTTCAGCAGCATGGCCGGCACTGCTTCCGGCGAGATAGATTTCTACGGTCCTCTGGATAATTTGGAGCTGAGCAGCAAGGATTTACGACTGAATCAGACGAGCATGAAGGTGGATTTCACGAACGTGGAGTACATCGCCGACGGACCTGTCAGCCTCAGTTCGAAGGGAGTGATGTTCGAGAATGTAAATGTAAGGGACAGGTTCAATGCTAAGGGAACGGTCAGCGGCGGCATCCTGTGGGATCATTTCAGGAACATGGTTTTCGACACGGCTATCAGATTCGATGGCGTTAAAGCATTGGATACTAAGGAGGAAGATAACCCGATTTTCTACGGAGACATTTCCGCTACAGGAACAGTAAACATAACGGGACCGCTTGACAATCTGATGCTTACGGCTGATGCCACTACTGCCAAGACTGGCAATCTGCATATTCCTCTGAGTTCAACATCGTCGGCAACGCACTCGAATCTGCTGACGTTCGTCGAGCCGTACAGAGAGGTCGTAATCGACCCGTATGAGGAGATGTTGCAGAGGCTGAAGGAAAAGGAGAAGAAGAGCAGCAGTTTCGGAGTGAAGATTAAGATCAATGCAACTCCAAGCGTTACCGCCAGCATTGACATAGACCCATCTACAGGCAACGTCCTAACTGGGCGCGGCAACGGTGTGATCGAGTTGGAGGTGCGGCCTTCGGACGGGGTTTTCACGATCAATGGGGCGTATAATATTGTGGACGGTAGTTATCATTTTGTGGCGCTGGGACTGGCGAAGAGGGACTTCATCATCCAGGACGGCAGTTCTGTGAAGTTCAACGGTGACGTTATGGATAGTGATTTGGATATCAATGCGTTATACAAGACGAAAGCGTCTGTGGGAACATTGATTGCCGACACGACATCGACTACACGAAGGACTGTGGAGTGCGGTATCGCGATTACTGACAGGCTGAGCAGTCCGCGTCTTGCTTTCAGTATAAATGTTCCGGATTTGGATCCGACGACGCAGGCCAGAGTCGAGACGGCATTGAACACGCAGGATAAGATTCAGAAACAGATGATTGCGCTGCTTGTGACGAACAGTTTCTTGCCGGATGAGCAGTCAGGTGTCACGAACTCGTCCACGATGCTCGGCAGTATCACGGATATCATGGCAAACCAGCTGAACAATATACTTCAGAAGCTGAATATCCCTGTCGACTTCGGACTTGATTATCAGCAGAATACGAGCGGTTCAGACATTTTCGACGTGGCGATTTCCACGGCTCTGTTCAACAACAGGGTAATCGTGAACGGCACTATCGGAAACCGGCAATATATGCCTGGAGCGACGACGACAGAGGTGGTCGGGGATTTGGACATCGATGTGAAGCTAGACAAGCCGGGCGCGCTGAGGCTGAATCTGTTCTCGCATTCTGCTGACCAGTACTCTAATTATCTGGACAATACGCAGCGCAACGGTTTCGGTTTCACGTATCAGAAAGAGTATGACAATTTTATAGATTTTATAAGGAATCTTTTCAGGAGCCGCAGGCGGAAGCAGGAAATCGAGGCTGAGAGGCAGCAAGAAAGTCTGAACCGCAAGAATGTTAGGATCAGGATCAATGCTGATTCTACTATGGTCTCTAGGCCGAGTGCGGTGGCGCCTAAGAAGAGGTCTAATAAAAAGAATAACAAGTAGATATGGAGAATAAAGGAAGATTGTTTCTAATACCTTCGCCGCTCGGGGAGAATGATCCGAGGGAGGTAATACCTGACGGTGTATTGGCGTTGTTGCCGAAGATTCACACTTATGTAGTGGAGGCCACACGCACTGCCAGGCGTTATCTGTCTGTGGCGGGTCTGAAGGGTCATATTCAAGAGCTTGATTTTCACGAACTTAATGAGCATACGAAGCCTGAGGAGGTGGAGCGTCTGCTTCCGCTTTTCGATAACGGCAATGATGTCGGTCTGATAACTGAGGCCGGTCTTCCGGCTGTTGCGGATCCGGGTTCACAGCTTGTCAAGCTTTGTCATAGACATAATATAGAGGTGGTGCCGTGCTCCGGTCCGTCTTCACTTATGCTTGCGCTGATGGGTTCCGGTCTGAATGGCCAATCATTCTCGTTTTTAGGTTATATTCCTGCGAAGACGGATGAGCGTCGTCAGGCTCTGAAGAGTATCGAGAAACATTCTGCGTCAGCGCATCAGACGAAGATAATGATAGAGACGCCATACAGAAATGATTCGTTATTCGCAGATATACTGAATGTTTGCCAGGGTTCGACTGAGCTTTGCGTGGCAGCGGATATCACCATGCCGGATGCCTACATTATGACCAAGACTGTGGCTGAGTGGAAGAGATATGTGGCTGGTAAAGAGGCCATTATCGGCAAACGGCCTTGTGTTTTTCTTATTTTGGCGCATTAGGACTACGCTCGAAACCCGCGCTCATGCCTCTTGCTTTTGGCCGATGGCTAATCGCGATGTGTTCCCTTACTGAGGTCTTTCACCGCATGGTATTCTAGCCTTACAAAATTTTTATTGCAATGAGTAAAACAGCATCATACATAACGCTCGGCTGCAAGCTGAATTACGCCGAGACATCCACATACGAACGCGGCTTTATCAATGCCGGTTACGAATCGGTTCCATGGAACAAGGGTGCGGATCTCTTCGTCATCAACACCTGTTCTGTAACGGAGCACGCCGACAAGAAATCCAGAAACATAATCCGTAAGCTACACAAGGTATCACCCGATGCAACTATCGTAGTAACAGGATGTTACGCCCAACTGAAAAAGGCCGAAGTAGAGGCTCTCGAAGGTGTCAGCCTGGTCTTCGGTGCCAACGAAAAGTCATCCCTTGTCACCACCACCCTCAGCTACATCGCCCAGCGTGCTGAGTCCAAACCCACCACATCCCCGCAGGAGGAAACATTCGCGGCATACTCCAGCGGCGAGGAGCGCACGAGGTCGTTCTTGAAAGTGCAGGACGGATGCGACAACTTCTGCGCCTACTGCACTGTGCCATACGCACGTGGACGGAGCCGCAGCATCAGCATTGACAAAGCCGTAAGCGAAGCTAAGAAAATAGCAGCATCGGGCGTGAAGGAAATCGTGTTGACCGGCGTCAACACTGGCGACTTCGGCCGCAAGACCGGGGAGAGTTTCCTGGATCTGCTAAAAGCTCTCAACGATGTGCAAGGCATTGAGCGATACAGGATTTCGTCCATTGAGCCGAACCTGTTGACCGACGACATCGTGGACTGGATAGCATCCGGCACCAAGTTCCTGCCACATTTCCATATTCCTCTCCAGAGCGGCAGCGACACGATTCTGAAGGACGTCGGCCGTAAGTATACAACGGAATTTTTCGCCAACAAAATAGCATATATCCGCGAAAAGATGAATCCGAAACCTGGAGAACTGAACGCCGACGGCAGCAAAAAACCCGACGTCTTCTTCGGCATTGACGTAATCGCCGGCCTCCCCGGGGAAACCGACGAACTCTTTTTGGAGACATATAACTTCTTGAAAGACAGGATAAAACCGGCATTTATCCATATTTTCCCTTACTCGCGTAGAGCAGGAACGAGATCCGCCGCGCGCAAAGACCAGGTTCAGGACTGCGTAAAGACCAAACGCGTGGCCATGCTTGAAGAGCTTTGCAAAACTCTGAACGAGGAGTTCATCGCTTCACAGAAGGGTGTCCGTGAACATGTACTTTTCGAAGAGGATAACAACGACGGCGTAATGAGTGGATATACAGGAAATTACATTAAGGTAGACCGTCCATGGGACCCTACCCTTGCCGGCAAAATCGTGGAGGTGACATTATGAAGACACGTCTGACATTCCTGGGCACCGGAACGTCGCAAGGAGTGCCCATCATCGGTTGTCAATGCTCTGTATGTAAGAGCATTGACCCTCACGATAAGCGATTCCGGTCAGCCGCGCTGGTGGAGTATGGCGGCCTGACGATTCTGGTGGACGCGGGGCCGGATTTCCGCATGCAGATGTTGGCGCACGGGGTATCGCACTTGGACGCGATTCTTCTCACGCACAGCCATCGCGACCATACGGGCGGCCTGGACGATGTACGTTCGCTGAATTACATCGATCAACGCGCTGCCGAAATCTATTGTGAGTCAAAGGTATTGGATTCATTGAAAGAGGGTTACAGTT
>OGDF01003958.1_pt1 | contig 17416 bp, 20 predicted proteins | sample 1570141 | NCBI WGS metagenome assembly OGDF01 (sample SAMEA4370581, study PRJEB24528) | human gut metagenome | reverse complement strand
TAAGATACATAAAAAGCTTAAAAAGCTTAAAAAACTTTACAAAGGAAAAAATACTCCCAAAAAATTTATTTCCTTTTCTATATTTCTGTGATACAATTAATTATAGTTAAGAATATGGAGGGACAATCATGGCTTTTGATGGTATGAAAAAGTTTTTTGGTGTAGAAGAAGAAACTACAGTAACAACTGATGGCAAAGAGGAAGGATTTTATAATGTTTCAACAGAACAAGTAGCAAATAAAACAGAAATGGGAAGTAATAAAATGATTTTGTTTGAACCACGTGCGTATTCAGAAAGTACCCAAATTACAGATTATTTAAAAAATAGAAATACAGTGGTTGTGAATTTAAAAAGGGTTACTCCTGATCAAGCAAAGCGTATTGTTGATTTTCTAACAGGAAGTTTATATGCTATGAATGGAAGTTTACAAAAATTAGGAGGAGGAATTTTCTTATGTGCTCCTAATAATGTAGATATTGAAGGCAAGATTACTGATGATTCGGCTAAAGCTTCAAAAGGTAAGAAAGAAGAAAAAGAGGAAGACGAATTTAATTGGTAAATAAGTAATGCTCTAGTTGAGGTGGATTATGAAAAGATTTAGTAAGGAGTTTAATGGCTATAATAAAGATGAAGTAAATGCTTTTGTTAATGATACTATTAATCAAGTTGAAAAAGTATTAGCTAAAATGGAAAAACAACAAGCAGAAATTAATTCTTTAAAAAATCAAATTGTTCACTATCAAGATATCGAAAGAAGCCTAAATCTAGCATTAATGAATGCCCAAGAAGTAGGTGAAAACATTAGAAAAATGGCTCAAGGTGAAGCAAGAAGTATTATTGATGAAGCACATCGTAACGCTAATAGAATAGTAAATGATGCGTTAATTAGAAGTGAGAAAATTGAACTTAAAACAGATAATGCAGAAAGAAATTTAAGAATACTAAAAAAGAAATTGAGAAATATCATTGAGCATCAGTTAGATATTATAGAAGAAATAGAAGTATTAGAAGTAGAAGAGTAAATCTTCTTTTTTTCATTATAATATTGAATTTTCTATATTTTTATGGTATATTAACCAATGTCAAATCAAGTGCGAAAGACGAAATAATAGGAAGTATTTAGAGAATTCCTTATTTGGTGAAAGAGGAATATATAGAATATTATTTAGATCACTTTCAAGATTGAGTTTTATGGATAAGATAGAACCGTATATCTACGTTACAGATTTAAGTGGATAATTTTTATAATTATCAATTAAGGTGGTACCGCGATTATTCGTCCTTATGGAAGAATAGTCGCTTTTTTATTGGAGGGTTTATGGAAAATATAAAATTTGAAATTACTGAACAGGATATTAGGGAGTACCTAAAAAAATATGAGAATGATGAAGCTATTAAGTATAGGGAAGCTATGTTTGTAAAGTATATGAGAGCAAATCAAGAAAAAATTACTAAAGAGTCTTTAGTAATTTTAATGCAAAAATATAATTTTAAAGATAGCAGAGTAGATGGTATTTATTATATAGACAATCATAGAGGTTTGAAATCTAATAATCTTTTTGATTTTGGCTCTTACTTAAAAAGCATAAAAAAACTTGATATTAGTGGTATCTGTCATATTTTGATTCCTGCATTAGGTTATTATAATGCATCGGAATTTTATAATAGAATTTTTTATTCAATTGCTAATGGAGTAGTTGAAAAGATGAAAATGAATGATATTATGTTTGAATTCATTTTAAAAAAGGCTATTGAAGATTATTGTATTAGTGATTTAATAAGTATTAATAGTGAAAAACATCAAAAGTTTACTCTAAAAAAAATTAATTTAATGGAAAAGAATCGCTGCGAAAAAGAGTTAATAGAGTACTCTAGTATCTATGGAAAAACTAAGGTTAAACAAATTTGTGATATAGTGAAAGGAAGAATGTAAATTATGTTTAAAGAATTAAGTAAAGAAAAAAATAGTGTTGTAGAAGAAAAATTAATGAATAAGTTTTTAGAGGAAGATTTATTAAATAAATCTATTGAAAAGGGAAAAGATTATTTTGTTTTCTATGATGGACCAGCTACAGCTAATGGTATGCCAGGAATTCATCATATGTTAGCTAAGCTTTTAAAAGATACTTTTTGTAAGTATAAAACGATGCAAGGCTACAAGGTACTTCGTAAAGTAGGTTGGGATACTCATGGTCTTCCAGTAGAAGTACAAGTAGAAAAAGAATTAGGTTTTAGTGGTAAAACTGATATTGAGAAATATGGTATTAAAGAATTTAATGAAAAATGTCGTGAATCTGTTTGGAAAAATGAAGCATCATTTAAAGATTTTACGAATAAAATGGGTCAATTTATTGATTTAAAAAATCCATATATTACTTATGATAATAACTATATTGAAACAGAATGGTGGATTTTAAAGAAGTTTTTTGATGAAGGATTAATCTATGATGGACTTAAGATTTTACCATACTGTCCTAGATGTGGAACAGGACTTGCTAGTCATGAAGTTGCTCAAGGTTATAAAGAAATTAGTGTTAATACAGTAACCGTTCCTTTTAAAATGAAAGATGAAGATAATACTTATTTATTAATTTGGACTACTACTCCATGGACTTTGATTTCTAATGTTGCAGCTTGTGTAAATCCTAATGAAAAGTATGTTAAGTGTTTATCAAAAGGACATAATTTTATCGTAGCAGAAAAACTTGCTCATAAAGTATTAGGTGATGAATTTGAAGTAGTAGAAGAATATTTAGGAAAAGATTTAGAATATCGTGAATATGAACAATTTTTACCATTCTTATCTGTTAATAAAAAAGCTTTTTATATAACGACAGCCGATTATGTTACTATGGAAGATGGTACTGGTATCGTTCATATAGCTCCTGCTTTTGGACAAGATGACTATGAAGTAGGATTAAAATATGATTTACCAATGTTAAATCCGGTTGATGAAAATGGCTGTTATACAGATGGACCATGGAAGGGAAGATTAGTAGTTGATTCAGAGCTTGAAGTTGATATTATTAAATATTTAATAAGTGAAGATAAACTATTTAAGAAACAAAAAATGGTACATAACTATCCACATTGCTGGAGATGTAAAACACCACTTGTTTATTATTCAAAACCTAGTTTATATATTAAAACAACTGCTTTTAAAGATAAAATTATAGAAGCTAATAAAACAGTTAATTGGTATCCAGAATATGTTGGAGAAAAACGTTTTGGTAACTGGCTTGAAAATATGAATGATTGGGCTATTTCTAGAAATAGATATTGGGGTACTCCAATTCCATTATGGAGATGTAGTTGTGGACATGATAAAATGATAGGTTCTCGTAAAGAATTAATAGAAAAAGCAATTGAAAATATTGATGAATCAATTGAACTTCATAGACCATATGTTGATGATATTCATATTAAATGTCCAAACTGTGGAAAAGAAATGAGTCGTGTTAAAGAAGTAATGGACTGTTGGTTTGATTCTGGTTCTATGCCATTTGCTCAATATCACTATCCATTTGAAAATAAAGATTTATTTGAAAAACAATTCCCAGCTGATTTTATTAGTGAAGGAATTGATCAAACTCGTGGTTGGTTCTATTCTTTATTAGTAATTTCTACTTTTGTGAAAGGTTGTAGTCCTTATAAAAATGTGGTTGTAAACGACTTACTTTTAGATAAATTTGGACAAAAGATGCATAAATCTAAAGGAAATGCAGTTGAACCATTTAGTATTTTAGAAAAATATGGAGCAGATGCTACTAGATTTTATATGTTATATGCATCTCCTGTATGGACACCACTTAAGTTTGATGAAGATGGTATCAAAGAAGTTCAATCTAAATTCTTTAATACCTTAAAAAATACTTATACATTCTTTGAAATGTATGCAAATACAGATAAAGTTGATCCTAGAGAATTTGAAGTAGAATATGATGAGTTAGAAGAAATTGATAAATGGTTACTTTCTAAATATAATAAATTAGTAAAATATATGACTCATGCTATGAATGAATATGATTTAAATAAAGCAGTAAGATTAGTAAACAGTTTCGTAAATGAAGAATTATCTAACTGGTATATTAGACGTAATCGTAGAAGATTCTGGGGTAGTAGTCTTGATACTAGTAAGAAGGCAGTTTATAAGACAACTTATCAAGTATTAGAAGGAATTTGTAGATTAATTGCTCCAATTGTACCTTTTGTATCTGATGAAATTTATACTAATTTAACTGGTGAAGAAAGTGTTCATTTAGCTAGTTATCCAATTTGTGATGAAGCTAAAATTAATGGGAAAATTGAACGCAGAATGGACTTAGTAAGAGATTTAATCTCACTTGGTAGAAATGCTAGAGAAGAAGCTAAAATTAAAGTAAGACAACCAATCAGTGAAGTTATTTTAGATGGTAAAAATGAAGATACTATTTCTGATTTAGTAGATTTAATTAAAGAAGAATTAAATGTAAAAGAAGTTACTTTTGCGAAAGATTTATCATTATATATGAATTTTGAAGTAAAACCTAACTTTAAGATTTGTGGTAAGATGTTTGGATCTCATATGAAAGAATTCCAAGAAAAACTGGTCTCTTTAAGTGAAGAAGATATTACTACTTTAGAAAGTAATGGTACTATCAAAATGGAAGTTGATCATGAAGAAGTAGAAGTTACTCCTGAAATGGTAGAAATTAGAGTTTCTTCTAAAGAAGGATTTAACGCAAGTCATGAAGGAAATCATTTTATTGTTTTAAATACTACTTTAACTAGTGAATTAATTAATGAAGGAATTGTGCGTGAATTTATTAGTAAAGTTCAAAATTTAAGAAAGGCAAAGGATTTTGAAATTACTGATAGAATTAAAATCTACTATACTGAAAATAATGATTTTGAAAACGCTATTTCTAATTATATTGAAATAATAAAAAAAGAAACATTAGCTTTAGATATTATCAAGAAAGAATTAGATACAGAAGAAGTTAATCTAAATGGCGTAAATGTTAAATTTGATGTAGAAAGAGTAAGCAAATAACTTAGGTTCTCTATCAACCAGTGTTGATAGGACCAAAAACTAATGATAATATAATTACTATTTATGGGGACTAGAAATAGTCCTCTTTAATTGTGTTTAATAGGATTATATAATATTTTAATCAATACAATTCTAGCTTTTAAATGGTTAAACTTTTTATAACTGCAAGCAATATATTTTATCTATTTGATAATATTTAGTTTCTTCTACCTTTTTGTTTGATTATTCATAATACATGTTAGTGATATATTCTTGTTATGAATATTATTATTGACTATATTTAAATAAATTACCTTATTTATTTTGGTAAACAATTTCAGAAAGAAATTTGCTTTTTAAATTTTAGAAATTTTATTTGGCTAGGTTGCGAATATAGTCTATCGTATGATATAATACCATTCGATTGGACGGTGTGGTATTTGAAAAAAAAGATATATTTAATTAGTACCATTTTACTGATAGTAGACCAATTTGTAAAACACTTAGTGATAGCTAATATTTCTTATTCTGATACTATTTTTTTAGTTCCCAAATTCTTTTATTTAACTTGTGTTAAAAATACCGGTGGAGCTTGGAGTATCTTTCAAGATAACTTTATTTTTCTACTATGTATTAGTATAGCTGCTATTGTTTTCTTTTTTTATTATCTATCTAAGAAAGAAAATTATTCTATCATAGAAATCATTTATTTAGGACTTTTATTTGGTGGCGTTTTAGGAAATTTTATTGATAGATTATGCTATCACGGCGTTGTTGATTATTTAGGATTTATTTTTGGTTCTTATTATTTTCCTGTTTTTAATATTGCAGATATTTCTATTGTTTGTGGGGGAATCTTATTTTTAATAGATAGTTTTGGAGGTGATAAACATGGAGTTACAAGTAGAACAAACTGATATTAGAATTGACCAATATTTAGCACAAGAATTAGATATTAGTCGTAGTAAAATTCAAAAATTAATGAAACAAGAAAAAATAACGGTAAATGGTAAAAAAGTAAACAGTAGTTATTTAGTAAAGATAGGAGATATGATAGTAGTAGATGATAATTTAGATTTTTCTATTACTGTTGATAAGGAAAATATTCCTTTAGATATTGTTTATGAAGATGACTATTTATTAGTAGTTAATAAAAAATCAGGAATGGTAGTTCATCCAGCACCAGGTAATTATCATGGTACTTTGGTAAATGCTTTATTATATCGTTTTTCTTTAAGCAATTGTGAATCTATTAGACCTGGTATTGTGCATCGTATTGATAAAGATACAAGTGGTTTATTAGTAGTAGCAAAAGATGATAAAACACATGAATTACTAAGTGATATGATAAAAGAGAAGAAAGTAAATAGAATTTATTATGCCTTAGTAGATGGTATTATTCAAGAAGCTAGTGCTACCATTGATGCTCCTATTGGAAGAGATACTGAAAATCGTCAGAAAATGATGGTTACTGATATTAATAGTAAAGATGCTATTACGCATTTTAAAGTGTTAAAAAGATTTATGAAAGCAAATCAAACCTTAATTGAATGTAAGCTTGATACCGGTAGAACACATCAAATACGTGTTCATATGGCTTACATTGGTTATCCTATTTATAATGATCCAGTATATGGAAAAAGAAAACAAACTACTTCTTTTGGACAATTCCTACATTCTAAAAAAATATCATTTATACACCCTATTACGGGAAAACTAATTGAAAAAGAAGTAGATTTACCAGAAGAATTTCAAAACTATTTAGATGAAATTAATATACAAGAACAATAATTTAGTATATAATTGGTGTTGGAAAGTGAGGTAAAATAATGAATGAGACAATAAATCGTAAAGATTTGATTGTAATGAAGTTACTTCATTATTTTATAACTAAAAGAAATTACAGTCCTATTATTTTACAGGGGGCTGAAGATGAAATTTGGTTAGAAAATTTAGATAGTGATTATAAAATAGTTCGTATTGTTTCTAATTATATTCATAATGATGAACAGTTGGACTTTGATTTATTTAAAACAAAAAAGATTACAGATAAGATAAAGAAAAAAACATTTTCTTTTCATATGAATGTGTTATCTATTTATACGAATTTAGGAGATAATGCTCATTTAGATAAAATTAAAAAAATGGATTGTGTTTCAGCGTATGACGAGAATGATTTAGAAAAATCATCTATTATAAAAGAACATTTTCCTGATATTTTTAAACAGTTAGAGTTTACAGAAGAGGGATTACAGTTATTTATTAAAATTACGAATGATATTAATGAAAAGAATAAAAACGAAGCAGAAAAAGCAGAAGATGTTTTTAAAAAGAAAAAGCCAACTGTTACTTATACTTTAATTCTTCTTAATATTTTATGTTATTTAATTCCAATTTTATTTAACTGTTATGATGATATTGTGAATAGATTTTGTTTATATGGACCATTTATTCGCAAATATCATGAATTTTATCGCTTGTTTACTTGCTGCTTTTTGCATGCTAATATTATTCATTTACTACTTAACTGTTATGCCTTATATGTAATTGGTAGTCAGTTAGAAAGTTTTATGGGTAAAACAAAATATATTATTATTTATTTATTCTCAGGACTTATGGGTAGTTTAATGTCTATTACTTTTGGAGACTATGCTAGTATTGGAGCAAGTGGCGCGATATTTGGACTTATGGGTAGCTTATTATATTTTGGTTATCATTATCGTGTTTATTTAGGTACAACATTAAAAAGTCAGATTATTCCTCTTATCTTAGTGAATCTAGTCTATGGTTCTATTGTTTCAGGAATTGATAACTTTAGCCATATTGGAGGATTAATAGGTGGATTTTTAATCACTATGGCACTAGGCGTTAAATATAAAAGTAATACTAGTGAAAAAGTAAATGGAATTATAATTACTATTATTTTTAGTATTTTTATGTTGTATATGGCATTTGTGATGAAGTAGAAATTAAGTTTCTACTTTTTCTTTACTCTCTTTTTAATTTAGGGTAAAATGTTATTAGAATGAGGTGACTTTATGAAAAAGAAAAATGGTTTTACTTTAATGGAAATGTTAGCAGTAGTAATTATTTTAGGAGTTATTTTAGTAATTGCGATTCCATCTGTTAACAATTTAATTAATAAAAACAGGACTAAAATGTATCAAACACATATGTCATTAGTAGAAGAAAAGACTAAGATTTTTGTGGATAAGTTTAAAGGAGAATTAACTAGTACAAGTGATACTTGTTTTAAAATTAATTATCAAGATTTAGTAAAATATCATTATGTAACAGAACAAGATGTTACTTGTAAAGGAAGTATTATTTTAACGAAATCTGGAAATGGTAAAAGTTTTTCTAGAGATTATTATTTAAGTTGTAAAGATAAAAATGGAGAAGTATTAGATAATTCTTTTTTACATGATGATTCTTTCCATGATAGTAATTTAACTCCTAATAACTGTAGTAGCTTTGAAGTAAAATAATTTCTTTATTAATTCTCGGTTAGTTGAAAATAAAAACATTTCATGTTAAAATGAAAACATAGAAGGTGATAAACGTGGATAAAACTACTTTATATTCTATAGAAGATTTTGATAATGGATTAGTGAATTCTATTTTAAAAGAAGTATCTATTTCTTTAAAAGAAAAAGGTTATGATCCAATTAATCAATTAGTTGGTTATTTAATGAGTGGTGATCCTGGTTATATTTCTTCTTATCAAGATGCTCGTAAAAAAATTGTTAGTGTTGATCGAAGTAAGATAATTGAGTTTCTACTAAGACAAGGATTAGGAGAAAAGAAATGAAGTATTTAGGACTTGATCTTGGAACCAAAACATTAGGACTAGCAATATCAGATCCATTAGGTATTATTGCGACTAGTTATAAAATTCTAAGACATGATGAAGATTATGATAGCTTGCTTCCTATGTTAAAAGAAGAAATTGAGAAAAATCATATTGAAGCACTTGTTTTAGGTTTTCCCAAGAATATGAATAATTCAGTTGGGGAACGTGGAGAAATTGCTTTATCATTTAAAGAAAAATTAGAAGAAGAATTTCAGTTACCTGTTTATATGCAAGATGAAAGATTAACTACTAGACAAGCAGAAAGTTTATTAATTTCTAATGATACGAGTAGAAAAAAAAGAAAAAAAGTAATTGATAGTTTAGCTGCAACGATTATTTTGCAGAGCTATTTAGATAGAAAGGAAAAATAGATATGAAAGAAAATACATTTAAAATGATGACAGAAGATGGACAAGAGATTACTTGTAATGTTTTATTTACATTTGATAGTGAGGAAACTAAGAAAAGTTATATAGCTTATACAGACAATACTTATGAAGCTGATGGTAGTATTAAAGCTTATGCAGCAGTATACCACCCAGAGGATTTAAATAAAGGATTTGAACCTATTGAAACAGAAAAAGAATGGAAAGTAGTAGAAACTATTCTACAAACAATTCAAGAGGAAGTTCGCAATAAGATGAATCAGAATAATGCTGATAACACAGATAATAGTGATAATAGCGAAGGAAATAATAACGAGTAATACTCGTTATTATTTGAATTATTATGAAGAAGTTTAGTAATATTGCTCTTGGAATATTAATAATGACTACAGTGATTATTGTAGGAGTTTGTGTGTTTTATAACTATTCACTTTTACCAGTTAGTAACTCAAATGATATTGTTGAAATTGAAATTCCTAAACATACTACTACAAAAGGAATTGCTAACATTTTAAAAGAAAATCAGTTAATTCGAGATGAAAGAATTTTCTTAATCTATGTAAAACTTATGAAAGTAAATGATATGAAAGCTGGTTATTATGATATTCCTAAAAATACAGGAGTGAAAAATATTGTTTCATTGTTACGAGAAGGTTCTAAGAAAAATCCAAATGAAATAGAAATTACCTTTAAAGAAGGAATTACGATGCGTGATATTGCGAAGGTGATTTCAGAAAAAACTAATAATACTTATGATTCTGTTATTGGAAAAGCTAATGATACTACTTATATTGATTCTTTAATTCAAAAATATTGGTTTATAACAGAAGAAGTAAAAAATGATAGTATTTACTATAAATTAGAAGGTTATTTATTTCCAGATACTTATCGTTTTAATAGTAGTGATGTAAGTGTTGAAGAAATCTTTAATAAAATGATTCAGGAAATGGACAAAGTATTAACACCACTTAAAACAGATATGGAAAAAAATAATTTATCTATTCATAAATTATTAACACTTGCTAGTATGGTTGAAAAAGAAGCAGCTACTGAAGATGTGCGTAGTAAAGTAGCTAGTGTTTTCATAAATCGTTTAAATAGTAATATGAGTTTGGGTAGTGATGTTACTACACGTTATGCTTTTAAGATAGATAATCCAAAACAAGTATTAACAAAAGTACAGTATAACACTAGAAATCCTTATAATACAAGGGTAACAGATGGTAGTATGAATGGTAAACTTCCGATTGGACCAATTTGTACTTTATCAGAATCTAGTATAAAAGCAAGTATTTATGCTGATAACACAAATTATCTTTATTTTATTGCAAATATTCAAACACTAGAAACATTCTTCTATAGTAATATTAATGAATTTAATACGAAAAAGAATGAACTTCAAAGTGTGAATGGGGGATTTTAAAAATTATGAATACAACAGTTTATGCTGATATTAGAGAAATGAAAAAATATGCACTTGATTACAAGGTGCCTATTATGCAAGATGATGGAATTGATTTTTTAACTACTTTTGTAGTGAAACATCAAATTAACAGTGTATTAGAAATAGGGACAGCTATTGGGTATTCTGCTATTATGATGGCATTATCTAATCCAAATCTAAAAATAACGACTATTGAAAGGGATAGAGAACGCTATTTAGAAGCTGTTAAAAATGTAAAAAAGTTTGGACTTGAAAATAGAATTACTTTAGTTTTTCATGATGCATTAGAAGCTAGTATTGAAGGGTGCTTTGATATGATATTTATTGATGCAGCAAAGGGACAAAATATTAATTTCTTTGAAAAGTATGAACGAAATTTAAAAAGTGATGGTTATATTATTACCGATAATATGAATTTTCATGGCTTAGTAGATAAAGTAGATGCCGAAATTGAAAGTAGAAATCTACGCGCTTTGGTTCGTAAGATTAGAGCTTATAGAACTTATTTATTAAATCATCAAGGCTATAATGTGCAACTTTTAGATATTGGTGATGGTATAGCCGTTGCTTCTAAGAAGTAATAAAAAATGATTTTTCTATTAAAATAAACACTCTTATGGTATAATAAGGGTGTTTTTAAGTAGAGGTGGTACTGTGGAGTTAGTAGTAATTCCTAATAGTGTAGATGAAATTTCTTTCTATCAAGAAGAGGGAAGTAAGTATTTTATTTTAGGACTAGAAAACTATTGTATTAATTATCCTAGTGTAAGTTTAGAAAAAATAAAAGAATTAAGTAGTAAGTATTCTTTGTTTATCAGTATTAATAAAAATATTTTTAATAGTGAGTTATCTGATTTAAAGGAAAAATTACTAGAATTATCGCATCTATCTATTATGGGTATTTTATTTTATGATTTAGGAGTATTAAATATCGTAAGAGAAAATAATATTCCGGTTGATTTAGTATGGCATCAAACCCATATGGTTACTAATTATAATACCTGTAACTTTTATTATGAAAAGGGAGTAAAGTTTGGCTTTTTAGCAAACGAAATAACCTTAGAAGAAATACTAGAGATTAAAAAGCGTACTAATATGAAATTAATGGTAGAATGTTTTGGTTACCCTATTATGTCTCATTCTAGAAGAATGCTTCTTACTAATTACTTTAAATCGATTGGCAAAAAGAAAGAAGATAGGGTTTATCATTTAGAGAATATGAATGAAGATTATTTATTAAAAGAATCTAAAGATGGTGCTTCTATTTTATATGGAAAACTAATAAATGGAGTAAAGCCTTTATTTGATTTAGTGGAAAATAATATAGACTATGCTGTTTTAGATATGCAAGAAGTAGAGAAAGAAATAGGAAAGAAAGTATTAAGTACATATAATGATATCATTAAAAATCATTCATCTATTACGATAAAGGAAAAAAGTAGTATTATAGATGAGATGAACGATTTAATAGGAGATAATACCAACTTCTTTTATAAAAAAACCATTTATAAAGTAAAGAAAGGTGATAAATAATGAACATTAAAAATTTAAAAGTAGTAGCAGCAGGTCTTTGTTTAGGAGCAACTTTATTGACGGGGTGTAGTAATAAAATTCCTCATATTAGTAGTGATTTAACGATAGAAGATAATAAGGTAGAAGGTAACATTTCTTATCAAGATTTAGATAAGTATGCAGAAATAATTAAATTTGAACAAGATGGTAAAGAAAATGTAATGCTTTGCCTTAAAAATAAATATTTTTGCAACCTCAACACTAATTATACTATTTATGATTTAATGTCTGGTACCTCTATAATTAAATATACAAAAGAAGATGATAAAGATGAAGTTACTTATTCACTAGGTGAATCTCTACCACTAAAAGAAGAATTACCATTTACACCTTATTTAGTCACTGAAGATTTTATAAAGAATGAATATACAGTTGAAGAAGTAATTGAATTCTTTAATGAAAAGGTAAAACCTAGCCTAGCTAGTCAAGAAAAAGAGTTGGTAAAATGAGAAAAAAAATAGAATTATTATCACCGGCTGGAGACTTAGAGCGTCTTAAAATTGCCCTACTTTATGGAGCTGATGCTGTTTATATTGGTGGTAGAGAGTATAGTCTAAGAGCAAATGCTACTAATTTTAGTATAGAAGAAATAAAAGAAGCTTGTAGTTTTGCCCATAAACTTGGAAAAAAAGTATACCAAACAGTAAATATCGTTTTTCATAATGAAGATATAGCTGGTATTTATGATTATTTAAAAGAAGCAGTTGATGCTGGAATTGATGCTTTTATTGTATCGGATCCTTTCATTATTTCTTATATTAAAAAAAATTTTCCTCTAGTAGAAGTCCATGTTAGTACTCAAAACTCTACTACGAATATTGAAACCGTTAAGTTTTTCCAAAAAGAGGGAGTAGCTAGAGTAGTACCAGCTAGAGAACTTTCTAAAGAAGAGATTAGAGAATTAGTAGCAACAGGGTGTGACATTGAAGTATTTATTCATGGCGCTATGTGTACTTTCTTTAGTGGAAGATGTACTTTATCAAATTATGTAACGATGCGTGATTCTAATCGTGGTGGTTGTAGTCAAGTTTGTAGATTTGTATTTAATATAGATTCTAATGATGAACATAAATTTACCATGGCTACTAAAGATTTAAATATGGCAGAACACATTAAAGAACTAATAGATATTGGAGTAGCTAGTCTAAAAGTAGAAGGTAGAATGAGAAGTCATTATTATTTAGCTACTGTGATATCAAGTTACCGTAAAATTATTGATGCCTGTTATAGTGGTACTTTAACAGATGAATTTTTAATAGAACAAGAAAAAGTCTTATCACGAGTAGCTAATCGTGAAACAAGTACCCATTATTTTGATCATTTAGCAAATGAATTTGATCAATATTATACAGGTAGACAAGAGTTATCTAATCAAGATTATTTAGCTTATGTACTTTCTTATGATAAAGATACCCATATGGTAACACTATCTGAAAGAAATTATTTTGAACCTGGTACAAGTGCTCAAATATTTATGCCAAGTGGTAAAGTAATATCTTTTACCATTGATAAAATTTATGATGAAAAGGGAAATATCTTAGAAAAAGCTTGTCATCCAGAAGAAATATTAAAAATAAAAGTTTTAGAAGAGGTAGAAGAACATTCTATGATGCGTATTAAAGTAAACTAAAAAATCACTGAAATACTATCAGTGATTTTTTCTTTTATCTTCCACAACTACTACCAGAACTACCTGCTCCCCAGAATAAGAAGAAAATAACGAAAATTACTATAATAATTGCCCAAATCCAACTTGAGTTATTATTGTTGTCACCATAAATAGGTTGTGGATAAGCATACATTGGGTATTGATATCCGTACATATTTTCTAGTCTCCTTTCAGTATATTATATTATTATTCGAATAGGAGCAATATAATAAATACCTATTTTTAGGAAAAAACTTATATTTTATGAAGAATATCACCATTTGGACAACGATTTCCCCAAGCATCAATTAACTGTTTATTCTTACTAATACAGATAATTTCGCAGTGATTAGGACACTTATTACACTCGATACCTCTTGTTTCAAAATCATCATCGGTAATTGAAAAATTAAAGTTTGTTTTAATAGGTGCTTGTTTAGATAAAATAGCTACTCCTAAAGCACCCATTAAATGTCCATTTTCATCCACAATAATATCGGTTTTTAATTCTTCTTCAAAAGCTTTTTTCACTCCAATATTTTTACTTACTCCTCCTTGAAAGATAATAGGAGTTTTTATTTTTTTACCTTTTCCTACATTGTTTAAATAATTAGATACTACACTTTTACATAATCCCGCAATAATATCTTCTTTTTTATAGCCCATCTGTAATTTATGAACCAAATCACTTTCAGCAAAAACGGTACATCTGGCCGCAATTTTAGTTGGCTTTTTACTAGTTAAAGCAGTACTACCAAAGTCTTTTACATCAACTCCTAGACGAGCTGCTTGACTAGATAAAAAGGCACCTGTTCCAGCAGCACATAAAGTATTCATAGCATAATCCACTATGATTTTATTTTCAATTAAAATAATCTTAGAATCCTGTCCACCAATTTCAAAAATTGTTTTTACATTTGGGTATAAAGATAATGTTCCAATTGCATGAGCGGTAATTTCATTTTTAATTACATTTGCATTTAACATAGTACCAATTAATTTTCTAGCAGAGCCTGTAGTTCCTACACCAATGACATGGATTTTATCTTTATCTATTTCACTTTCTAAATTATGAATTAGTGTTTTAACTGCTTCTATAGGATTTCCTTTTGTCCAAATATAACTGCTTGCGATAATATGATTATTATCATCAATAATAACGCCTTTTGTAGAAATAGAACCAATATCAATTCCTAAATATGCATTCATTTTAAATCTCCTTTCTTGATTTTTAACATATCATAAAAAGCTTCTAGTCTTGTTTTAATACCAGCTTCACTTGTCTGTGAATCAAAGGAAAAGAAAATAATAGGCATTTTGCCATCTTGACATACTTTTCTAATAATTGGAATTGCCCCAATTTCAGGAGTACAGCCAAATGGCTTTGTATGAATAATGCCATCATAGCCTTCATCAATTAAATATTTACTTCGGTAGACATTATCCATACCATCTGCACCTAGTGTATATTTACAGTATTTACTAATATAGCGAAGGTATTTTTTCGTTCTAAATCTTTTCTGATAAAGTAGGTAGCTAGCGTTTGTGAATCTTTTAATTTCAATATTCATACTTGCTAGTTCTTTTTCTAAAAAATAATTAGAAAAAGGTTCCATAGCAGTATAAAGTTCTCCAATAAAACCAACTTTTAAACAGTTACTAGGTTTATTTATTTTTAATTTTCCAAATTTCTTTTTATACTGAAAATAGCGCTTTGAAAGTGATAGGTAACCTTTACACTCATCAAAGCTATTTAACATTTCTTTCTTTAAATTTAAAAAGCTATTTTTTTCTACTTCAAATCCAATATTTTTTCTGATATATTCATCGATATTATCCATATAACGGATCATTAAAATAGTAAGGGGAATATAGTAAATCATTTTAAATAGAGAGATTTTATGATCTATTTTTTTAAATGTTTGATAAAGACTTCTTGGCGTCATTTTATCTTGGTTTACTAAAGTATACATTTCAAATTGATATCCTAAATCCTTTAGTATTTTTTCTTGTACTTCAGGGTAATAACCATATCTACAACCACCACCAGCTTGAATTAAGACATTAGCACCATTTTCTAGAGATTCAATAAAGTTACCTAAATTATATTTAAAAGGAACACAGACAAAATCAGGAGAATATTTACTTCCTAGTTCTATCGTTTTTTTAGTAATGGGAGGAGCTGTTATTACTTTATATTTTGTGAGTTTCGTTAATAGAAAGTGAATAGGAATATGATAATCTCCTAGATGAGGAAAACTAATTATTTTCTCTTTCGTCATGATTTTTTCTCCTTTCTTCTAGTATGTCTATAAAACTTTCAATCCTAGTTAATAGTCCAGTATCGGAATTTGCTTCATCAATAATAAGATTCGTAATTGGAATTTTAACATTTCTTAAAATCATTTCATTACTTAAGGAATCAGGCCCACATGGAAAAGAAGTAATTAAAATAATACCGTCTACTAATTCTTGATAATGACTAATTGCTCCAATGATTTCTTTGTTGTAAGTCCAATAGTTTTTAGGACTTATTTTTTTTACTTCCTGTTCTAGATATTTCGTATCATATTTATCAGAATAAATGATTTCTATATTATTTTTTTCTAGAACATTTTCTATTTGTTTTCCAATAAATTCATCATGTAAGTTATAAGGGTGACCTGCTAATAATATTTTAATTTTATTACTACTAGCAATAATTGATTTTTGTTTCGATATTTCTCTTTCTTTTAACATTTTTTCTTTTTCTTTCGCTATATGATAAGCAGATACAATTTTACGATAACTAAATCCTAGTGATAATCCCATTGTGACAAAAGCATATAGTTCATCTTCTTTGTGTTCAACATCAACGTTATAGTTGATTAATTTTTTATCAAAGATATTATTCACAAGATCATATAGAGCAGAAAAGTTTGTACATAGTTTTTCATGCTTTTTGATACATTTTAGTCTAGGTACTAAAATATAATCACATTTATCAATTAGATAATAAACATGACCCATATAGATTTTCATAGCCATACAGGATTCATCTAGACTAAATTTAATTCCATCTTCTAGTATTTTTTTACTAGTATTAGGACTAACTATTATTTCACACCCTAATTCTTCAAAAAAAGAAGTCCATAATTCACTATATTTATAGTATAGTAATGCTTTCGGTATACCAATCGTTATTTTATTCATATCATCATCTCACTAAATTTTATGAAAATAATTTTGTTTCATTAAGAAAAAGAAAAGTTAAAATTCGACAAATTTAGAAAAGCTTTCTGAAAAATATTAAAGATAATTTAAAATTTTATATATATTTCTTAATTACTAGAATTAATAAAAATAGAAAAAAATTTATAATTTGTATGTTTAAGTTTATCTAGATCAGTTTTAAAGTCAATTTTAAAAATTCTCTAAGGAAAAACTTAAAATTGACTTTTAATTTGCCTTCAATTCTTAAAATTGGTCATTTTACAGGCTACTTTTTATTTGCTATTATGT